>Ga0105356_10002642_pt1 | contig 17858 bp, 18 predicted proteins | sample GOMGulsemesocosm_3_FD_83502 | JGI IMG/M metagenome (GOLD analysis project Ga0105356, IMG submission 83502) | Methane-oxidizing microbial communities from mesocosms in the Gulf of Mexico - GOM9D Gulf of Mexico | ecosystem: Environmental > Aquatic > Marine > Cold seeps | place: Gulf of Mexico...
AAAAAGTAACTCATACGATGGGTTATAAACAACTTCGTTAACATCGTTGATGCCGTATTGTGACAAATCAATTGAGTTTTTCGGGGCGGTCATAGCAAGTTCACTCCTAAGTATGACAAATTTCTATATTAAGTAAGTAGATTGATGAAGTACGTGCTGAAAGTTTTCAGGCTATCTTCATTGTGGGTATTTTAGGATAATCGCGAACAAAACGAAAGTAAAAAATGCTTTAATGTGAAAGTTTTCACTATAAGTATCATGAATAGTTATCCTAATAACTATTGTTACACGAGCGTATGCGTTCTAAGGCTAGGTAAATAAAGGGATTTGTCGATATGCATTATAGGCCTTAATTACCACTATGTGGAATAAGTGATAATTAAGGCAGCAACTTTTAAGCAGGAAAGATTAAAAAAAGAGCAGTTTTTTTAGTGGTTAACTTTCGAAATGAAACTTTGTAGGCTTAGTTCATCGAAGTCGTAAGTTGTGATGCAATAATCACAAGTCATCGATATTTTTCCTTGTTCAGCTAAAATTGCCTTTATTTCACTAGGCTCAATCTGTGAAATGGCTGATAAACATTTGTCAGCAGAACAACCACATAGATAACTAACTGGCTGAGGATCAAAAATATTAACCTGTTCTTGATGGTACAATCGATAAAGTAAGGCTTCAGCTTCTAATGAAAATATTTCATCACTTTTAATGGTATTAGTTAATTGGCATAAGTGTTCAAAATCACTTTGCTGTTTTTCTTTGTTTTCAACACTACCGTCACCATCAGGTAATAATTGCACTAATGCACCTGCAGTCTGTTGTTGTTCAGTATCGCTAAATAACCAAATTTTAGTTGGAATTTGCTCGGACACTTCAAAATAATGTGCCAAACAATCGGCAAGATTGTCTTTGTCTAACGCAACAACGCCCTGATAAGCTTCACCAGCATTAGGTCGTATGGTGATAATCATAGTGCCTTTACCAATTAACCCCTGCAATGTATCAGCAGATGTCTCTTCAGCCATTTTAGCAATACCACGCATTTGCTGTTCATTATTACCGCTAACTGACATATAGCCAACAGGGCCATCACCTTGCAACTGTACGGTAATGTCGCCTTCAAATTTCAGCGTTGCTGTTAATAAGCAAGTTGCGCTTAAAAGCTCACCGAGTAACTTTTCTACACCAGCAGGGTAATTGTGACTTTTAATAATACTTTTAAAACTGCTGCTTAACTGTACTAGCTCACCACGGGCATGAGCATCGGTAAATAGGTAACGATTTAAGACATTGAATTGGCTCATGGTAGTTAGATCCTTTCTTTAAATTCACGTAGCTTTCTACGCTGTTTTTTATCGGGTTTAGTATCACTAGCAGGACTTAACAAAATACCTTGCTTGCGCGCTAAGGCATTTCGCTCACGGCTCTCGATACTGTGTTGGTTTTCTTGGTACAAAGTTTGAGCAAACGTAGCATCACTGCGTTTATCAGCTAAGGCGATAACAGTGACTTCTTTTTCTTCAAATCCTTGACGTATTTTTATTATATCACCGATTGATACGGCTTTGCCCGACTTAGTGCGTTGACCATTGTAAAATACTTTGCCACCGTCAATCATTTGTTTGGCAATCGCACGAGTACGGTAAAATCTAGCAGCCCATAGCCACTTATCTAATCGAGTTGAGGTGTTTTCGGGACTGTTATTTGTTGACATGATAAACCTATTTAACAGGAACTTTTTAAAAAGAACAGAGTCTGAAAACTATTATAATACCAATCTCACTAACTATGTGATCATTTCTACTTGTAACCGATAACCTATGCTGTGTTATTTGTTCAAAAATCGAGCATAATTGCAGTTTGATGAAAAACTAAGCGTTATATCGCTTTGAACAGTGAGCTCATGTGCATAGAAATCTTGTATCTAGATTTCTTATTCCGTATAAAGTAGGTCAGCAAATTTAATAAAGCTTTGCTAGTGGTGAATATTTAATCAGTGGTAGCATTTTTGTTACGATTTTATTTGCTTTAATAGCTTAAAAGTAGGGGCTATGACTTGTTGCTTGGCTTAGGGTCAAGTATCATCCAAGATTACTTTACAAAAATCTAACATAAACTCTAGTGAGATATGTTAGCTGAAAATAATAATATAAGTAGATATGACGCTTCCCACAGACATGACAGCTTTTACCTCCCTATTCACTCAACGTGTTCAAAAACGTGTTGCGCAACTAGTGATGGCTTTATTGCTAGTCTATATCGCCCATATTAGTGCGAATATTACCTGGTCACTTGTGCCTCAAGCTCAACAAAGTCATAGCAGCGCAAGCCAAACTAGCTCAAGAAACAAATATAGCAATAAAGAAAACAAGTCGATTGATGTTGCTAAAATTCAGTCACTCAACCTTTTTGGTCAATATAATGAAACGGCCGTTGAAGAGCCTGAAATTGAAATGGCCAATGTACCCGAAACTACATTGAATTTAACTTTGTCAGGCCTAGTGGCTAGTGATGACAGAACAATCGCAGCGGCAATCATTGAAAACCAAGGCAAACAAGAAACCTATGGCATTGGAGATATTATTGTTGGCACACGTGCTAGTCTAGAGCAAGTGCTAATGGACAGGGTACTTATCAAACAATCTGGTCGACTTGAAACTTTAATGCTTGATGGTTTTGATTACAGTCAACCAGCACAGAAGCTAACCAGAAAAACTGAGACTAAAAATCGCCGCACTCAGACCGCGCCGAAATCGAAACGCTCAGGTGTTGTTGATCAGCGAAATAATAAAGAGTTAACAACTACCGCGAAGAATTTAAGGTCTGAAATTTCACAAAACCCTGCAAAAATAGGGGACTATTTGCGTATTTCACCTAAGCGTAAAGACGGTAAAATAGTTGGTTACTCACTTCGTCCTGGGAAAAAACCAGAATTTTTCAAACTTTCTGGTTTAAAAGCTGGCGATGTAGCCGTTGAAATGAACGGCTATGACTTAATTGCTCCAGCTCAGGCGATGCAAGCTATGGCCGAAATGAAAAAAGCACGTGATATTTCATTACTAGTGAACCGCCAAGGTAGCTTGACTGAGATATTGATTAGCTTAGATTAGCTTGTTTTTAAATGAACTAATTTGAGCGAAACGAAAAAATTAACATAATAATCAAACTAAAATTGTATATATAACGACTATAAACAATTCAGGTACAGATTTTCTAATAAGAAAGCAGAGATGAACACAATGATGAAAAAGTTTTTATTAGTTTTAACGACAGCCATAGCATTTAATTGCTTGTGTTTTGTAGGTCAAGCCAGTGCCACGCAATATTCCCCTAACTTTAAAGGTACTGAAATCACCGAATTCGTTAATATAGTAGGTAAAAACTTAAAGAAGACCATGATTGTTGATCCCAATGTGCGCGGAAAAATCAATGTGCGTAGTTATGACATGTTAACGGAAAAACAATATTATCAATTTTTCCTGAATGTTTTAGAAGTCTATGGTTATGCCGCTGTGGAAATGGACAACAACATTGTCAAAATCATTCGTAATAAAGACGCTAAAACCGCTGCCATCCCTGTCATCGGCGATAAAAGTAATATCATTGGTGATGAAATGGTTACCCGCGTTGTTGAAGTGAAAAATGTTACCGTACGTGAATTAGTACCACTTTTAAGACAGCTATCAGATCAAGCCGGTGGTGGTAATGTAGTAAACTATGATCCAGCTAACGTCATTATGTTAACGGGCACCGCTTCAACGGTTAATCGCTTAGTTAAAATTATTGAACGTGTTGATAGAGCAGGTGATCAAGATGTTGAGATCATCAAGCTTAAATATGCTTCTGCTGGCGAGATGGTACGTATCATCGAAGCGATGAATAAACCTACCGGTGGTAAAGCCGGTCAGCCGACCTTTTTAATTCCTAAAATTGTTGCTGATGACAGATCAAATAGCGTTATTGTTAGTGGTGAGGTTAAAGCACGTGAGCGTGTTGCCCGACTTGTTAAACGTTTAGACAGTGAGTTGGAAAGTAATGGTAACACTCGAGTTTATTATCTTAAATATTCTAAATCTGAAGACTTAGTAAAAGTATTACAAGGGGTCAGTGATTCAATTGCCTCTGAAACAAAAGGTACAACTACTAAAGCCCGTACCAGTAGTAAAAAGCGAGACGTTAGCATAGAGGCACACGAGTCTACTAATGCGTTAGTGATTACCGCACAACCTGATATGCTACGCTCGTTAGAAGCTGTCATACGTCAACTAGATGTTCGTCGTGCGCAAGTACTAGTTGAAGCCATTATCGTTGAAGTTTTTGAAAGTGATGGTGTTAGCTTAGGTGTTCAATGGTACAACGAGGCTGGTGGTTTTACTCAGTTTACTAATGGCCCAGCGAGTATTTCTTCTATTGCGGCTGGAGCACAAGCCGCTGAAGGAGAAAAAGGCACAACTATAATCAAAGAAAATGGCGACACTGTAGTCAACCCTGATACCAATGGTGATTACAGTATACTGGCGCAAGTATTAGGTAATGTTAGCGGTATGATGTTTGGTATTGCTAAAAATGATTGGGGCGCAATCGTTCAGGCAGTCAGCAGCGATACAAACTCAAATATTCTAGCGACACCGAGTATTACTACCTTAGACAATGAAGAAGCATATTTCATTGTTGGTCAAGAAGTACCGATTATTACAGGCTCAGCAACAGGAAGTAATAATACCAATCCATTCCAAACCGTTGATCGTCAAGAAGTTGGTATTAAGTTGCGTGTTACCCCACAAGTTAATGAAGGTAATGCCGTACAACTAGTGATTGAACAAGAAGTTTCTTCGGTTAGTGGCTCAACAGGTGTTGATATCTCTATCAATAAAAGAGAGATCAAAACAACGGTAATGGCAGATAGCGGCGATACTGTGGTCTTAGGTGGCTTGATTGATGAAGATGTGCAAGAAAGCGTGCAAAAAGTGCCATTGTTAGGTGATATTCCAATTATTGGTCACTTATTTAAATCAACCAGTAATAGCACACGTAAACGTAACTTAATGGTATTTTTACGCGCTACCATCGTTCGCGACTCTAACTTAATGACAGAAATTAGTGAGGCAAAATATAACTATATACGTGCCGATCAAATTCGAAAGCATGAAGAAGGTTTGTCATTAATGAGCAATGAAAATATGCCAATCTTACCTCAGTGGCAAGATAACCTCACCTTACCTCCTTCATTTGATGAATATCAGAAAAAGCTTGAGGAAAAAGATCTTGATCTACCTAAGCCACCAACAGCGACAGAAGATAAAAACTAATGGCTGATGAAGTAGAAGTAGCAACGAGTGAAGAGGATGAGCAAATACAAGCAAGTAGTACTTGGTTGTTGCCCTTTGCCTTTGCTAAACGTCATAGCGTATTAATCTCCACCGATGAAGAAAGTGGTGATTTCATTTTGCATTGTCTGAGTGATGTCAACTTTGACATTATTTTAGAAGTTCGTCGTATACTTAAAGCACCGTTTAGCTTTGAATTTTTAGATGCTGCTGCATTTGAGCTGTTACTCACTCAAGCCTATCAGCGAGACTCATCAGAAGCACAGCAAATGATGGAGGATATCGGCAACGAAGTTGATTTATATTCTCTGGCTGATGAATTCACTGAAAGTGAAGACTTACTTGAAAATGAAGATGACGCGCCAATCATCAAACTGATCAATGCCATGCTTAGTGAGGCTATTAAAGAAAGCGCTTCTGATATTCATATCGAAACGTTTGAAAATACCTTACAAATCCGTTTTCGTGTCGATGGTGTCTTACGTGAAGTACTGAAACCGAACCGTAAGCTAGCCTCGTTATTAGTTTCACGTATTAAAGTTATGGCTAAACTTGATATTGCAGAGAAGCGGATCCCACAAGATGGTCGTATTTCACTTCGTATTGGTGGTCGTGCTGTCGATGTTCGTGTATCTACTATGCCTACCGGTCATGGTGAGCGAGTGGTGCTACGTTTATTGGATAAAAATGCTGCCCGTTTAGATTTAAAAGATTTAGGCATGACAGATGAAACTCGTGCCAACTTCTCTAAACTTATTGAAAAGCCTCATGGCATTATCTTAGTTACAGGGCCAACAGGCTCGGGTAAAAGTACCACGCTATATGCTGGCCTTTCACAAATAGATGCTAAAGAACGTAATATTTTAACCTGTGAAGACCCGATTGAATATGCCATTGAAGGCATAGGGCAAACGCAAGTTAATGCTAAAGTAGACATGACATTTGCTCGTGGTTTACGAGCTATTTTACGACAAGATCCTGATGTGGTCATGGTTGGTGAAATACGAGATTTAGAAACCGCAGCAATTGCTGTACAAGCGAGTTTAACTGGTCACCTAGTGTTATCTACCTTGCATACTAATACAGCGGCGGGGGCAATTACCCGAATGGAAGATATGGGTGTAGAGCCATTTTTATTGTCTTCAAGTTTGTTAGGTGTATTAGCACAACGTTTAGTACGTACAATTTGTCCTCATTGTCGGATGAGCCATTTACCCGATGAAGAAGAACGCCATTTATTAGCTTTACCAGAGGATAATAAAGCGGTTATTTACCGGGCGGTTGGCTGTGTTGAATGTGGCTTCAAAGGTTACCGTGGTCGAATGGGTATTCATGAACTATTACCTGTTGATGAAAAGGTCAGAGAGCTTATTCATAATGGTCATGGCGAACAAGCTATCGAAAAATGTGTTCGTCAAAGTAATGTAAGTATTCGTCGAGATGGCTTTGACAAAGTGATGTTAGGGCAAACTACATTAGAGGAGGTTTTACGCGTTACTCGTGAAGATTAAAGTGTAATTATTTTCTAATATGGCAGCATTTGAATACCAAGCGGTAGATAGCCGTGGTAAAACTAAAAAAGGTGTCATCGAAGGTGACACACCAAGACAAGTACGTGGATTATTGCGCGATCAAGGTTTAATGCCTATCTCAGTAACTGCGACATTAGCTAATAATAAAAGCACAAGTGCTAAAAAGGGCCTATCAGCAAGTTTCTCTCAAAATAACGGCGGAAAAATTTCCGCTGCAGAGTTGGCATTAATTACCCGACAGCTTGCTACTTTGGTGGAGTCTGGCTTGCCGCTGGAGGAGTCACTTATGGCGGTAGGTGAGCAATGTGAGAAAAACCGCATTAAAAGTATGATCATGGGGGTTCGCACTAAGGTGACCGAAGGTTACGGTTTATCTGAAAGTATGGCTGAATACCCTAAGATCTTTAACCGTTTATACCGCGCTATGGTCGCTGCTGGTGAGAAATCGGGCCACCTTGATAAAGTACTTAATCGTTTAGCTGATTATACCGAACAGCGTCAGCAGATGCGTTCACAACTCATCCAAGCACTTGTTTATCCCATTATCATGACAGTGGTAGCTGTTGGCGTTATTACTATTCTATTAACTGCCGTAGTGCCTAAAATTGTTGGCCAGTTTGAACACATGGGTGAAAATTTACCGGGAACTACCCAATTTTTGATCGCCAGTAGTGATTTTCTTCGTGACTATGGTTTAGTTCTGGTAATCATTTTTGCCATCATTATGTTAGTGGTTTCACAATTATTAAAAAAACCACATATCGAAATGGCGTTTCATCAATACTTATTACGCATTCCTGGGATTGGAAAAGTTGCTAAGGGTATTAATACCGCACGGTTCGCTCGAACGTTAAGTATTTTAACCGCTAGTGCTGTGCCACTACTTGAAAGTATGCGTATTTCTGGTGAAGTACTTGATAACTTATATATTAAGCAGCAAGTGAAAGCATCAACAGACAAAGTGCGTGAAGGTGCCAGCTTGCGAGTGTCTTTAGAGCAAACCAAACTATTTCCACCTATGATGCTTCATATGATTGCTAGTGGTGAAAAGAGTGGTCAACTAGAACACATGTTAGGTCGTGCTGCAGATAACCAAGACCGAGAGTTTGAAGCCTTAGTGAGTATTTCACTAAAAGCATTTGAACCAGCATTAATGGTTGCTATGGCGGGGGTGGTACTCTTTATTGTTATGGCAATATTACAACCTATTTTACAACTTAATAGCCTAGTAGGAGGCTAAAGTTACTCGACAATTAATTAAAGCTTAGTTGTCGTGATCTCAATTTATCAGACGTTAGGAAAGCACTATGAATATGAAAAAAGCACAAGGTTTCACCTTATTAGAAGTAATGGTTGTTATCGTTATATTGGGTATTCTTGCCAGTATGGTGGTACCTAACTTAATGGGTAGTCAAGAACGCGCAAATATGCAAAAAGCTGTCTCAGATGTTACCGCATTAGAAACCTCTTTAAGTTTATACAAGATGGATAACTATGATTACCCAACTACAGAGCAAGGTTTAGAAGCTTTGGTTGAACAAACAGATATTGAGCCCGAGCCTCGTCGTTTTCCTGAAGATGGCTATATAAAACGTTTACCAAAAGATCCATGGGGTAATGAGTATGTTTTATTGAATCCAGGTGAGCAGGGTAAAATGGATGTTTTCTCAGTAGGACCAGATGGTGAAGCCGGTACAGAAGATGATATCGGCAATTGGAATTTGGGCGACTTCCAATAGTTAACGGCTTACCTTGTTGCAGTAAAGCTCAATTAAGGCGTCAATTGTACTCATTGATTAGCGTCAACTCCGTGCATTTTCCTTATAATTGAATTTTACTGCTTAAAGTTAAACCATTAATCATTTCCTATGATGCTTAAACCATTTAAACAAATAAGATCAACGCACAGTGGCTTTACCTTAATTGAGGTGATGGTTGTAGTGGTGCTTATCGGTATTATTGCTAGCTTGGTGCAGTTTAATTTTGCTGGTAAACGTCCAGAAGACATTTTACAGCAAGAGAGTTTACGCTTTGCAGCCATTTTTGAAGTGGCTGCAGAATATGGCATGCTCAATAATATTGAATTAGGTTTAATTGTAAAAAAAGACAGTTATCAGTTTTTAGGTTATGACGGCACGCAATGGACTGAAATACCAGAGCAAGATTGGCAAGCCAATGTCACCTTACCTGAAGAGGTAGAGCTAACTTTAGAACTTGATGATCTACCGATAGAAGAGCCAATGCTCTTTGATGCTGATACCTTTAAAGAAAAAGATGAAGATGATTTCACTCTGCTTTCGAAAGAAGAGCAAGAGAAAAAAATTATTCCGCAAGTTTATATACTCTCCGGTGGTGATCTCTCCCCTTTCAGTGTCACTTTTAGGTTAACTGAAGAGTTAGCCTATATTGAAGATGCTGAAGATTTAGCCTACCGAGTAACAGGCATTTATAGTATTCCATTGACTATTGAGGGGCCTGTGCTTGAAGAATACTAACCTTAATAGCACCAAAAAAACTGGCTTTACCTTAATTGAAGTTATGTTGGCTATGGCTGTATTTGCTGTGGCAGGCGTTGCCTTGCTTGGTGTTGCAGATAATAATTATCGTCATATAAGCCACCTAGAAGAGCAAATGTTTGCTAATTGGGTCGCTTCAAATCAATTAGTCGAAGCGAGTTTAGATAAAACTTGGCCACCAAAAAATAACCGAAAAGGTAAGGTGGAAATGGCTGGGCGTACTTGGTACTGGCAGCAAAAGGTTGTTAAAACAGCAAATAAAGAAATGCGTGCCGTAACGATGGAAATCCGTTTAGATGAAGATGAGGAGTTAGTCACCACGAGTGTAACTACCTACCTTGCTCAGGATAAACCATGATAAAGGTAAGTACTCACCAATTACGGAGCAGCTATAAAATTAAGCGTAATGGCTTTACTTTGCTTGAAGTTCTGGTTGCCATTTCTATTTTTTCTGTAGTGAGTTTAGCCGGCTTTACTATCTTTGACACTGTGTTACGTGGTGATGAAAATTCGAAGGTGCGTAGTGAGAGGCAGAATGAATTACAACGAGCCTTCTTATTAATGGAACGTGATTTTCTTCAAATAGCTAAACGTAGTATGCGTGTTAGTGGTGAGGCGCCGAGTAATAGCTTTCTTCAAACTTCAGATGATAGTTTTTTAGCAGATGAGCAAGCTATTGCTTTTGTGCGTAATGGATGGACTAACCCTGGTTTATTATTGCCACGTAGTGATATGCAAAATGTCGCTTATCGACTCGTTGATGAAACATTAGAGCGATTACATTTTAACTTTGTTGATGCTGTTGTCGGTGAAGAGCCACGCGTAAGACCACTTATTACGCAAGTGACTAGTTTAGCGTTTGAATATTATGATGGCAGTAAGTGGCAAAAAAAATGGTCAGGTAATACTTTACCCCTAGCAATAGCGATTGAAGTAGAAACCGAGGATTATGGGTTAATTCGTCGACAGTTTTTAGTTGCAGGTGATATTGTTGCTGATAAAGCGGCTAAGACATAATTATGGTAACTGAATCTAGGTCATATCCCTTTTCTAAAGTTCACCAGCAAGGTGTGGCACTAATTACTGTTATGCTTATTGTTGCTTTGGCCTCAATTATTGCTGCACAAATGACCACTCGTCTGCAAACACAAATGCAGCGGAGTACAAATATTAGCTTTAACCAGCAAGCTTACTGGTATGCAATGAGCGCAGAAGCATTTACTAAGCGCGTATTAATTAAGGCTTTTAAAGATGAGCCTAAAGTGACTCACCTCGAGCAAATTTGGGCTGCAGAAGCAACTAACTATCCCGTAGATTTTGGTGAGATAAGTGGTGAAATTAGCGACTTGCAAAGCTGCTTAAACCTTAATGCATTGCATCCTGAAGCTGAAACTAAAGAGCAAGCTGCGGATAGTGGCTCGGGAACATCTTCAGCATCATCAAAAAGTGATGGAAAGGAAGATGCAAAAAGCCCAACTTCGACAACTTCAGGGAAAGCCAAGCAATTACCAGCAGCGACCGTACTAGAAGGGCTAATTATCAACTTGAATGTTGAGGGGATTGGTCCATTTGAAGCAGAAGCTATGGTTGATGCGTTAACAGATTGGCTTGATAATAATGATATGATAACTGGGGCAGGAGGGGCTGAGGATAATGACTATGCGTCACGTGAGTTCCCTTATCTAGCAGCTAATAGTTATCTTGCTAGTGTTAATGAGTTAAGGCTAATTGAGCATTTTACTCCAGCGGTTATTTTAGCGTTAGCACCTTATGTGTGTGTGTTACCACAAAATAGCCAGCATTTAATTAATATCAATACCTTAGATGCAGAAAAACCGGAGTTATTGCAAGCTATGCTCGACTCTAGCTTAGATGAAGCACAAGAAGTACTTAGTGCTAGAGATAGTTCGGGCTATGAAAATTTAGAAGATTTCTATAAGCTGCCTGAACTAGGTAAAATAAACTTGGCTAAGTGGCAAAAGGCACAGTTTGTCGTCGATAGTCAATATTTTAGATTAAAATCCAGTGCTCGTTTTAACAATAGTTATTTTGCCATGAGCTCAATAATGCAAGTAAATGAGACACAACAAATTCAAGTAATTAGTCGTACTATAGGACGTAACTAGTGACAGAAACATTATTTATCCGTCTGGGCAGTCAAGCACACGATACCATTCATTGGTTGGTTTTGGGCGGTACTAGCGCTACTGAGCCAGAAATTATCGCCAGTGGAGAGCTTCAAAGTGCTGATCAGCTTAGTGAGTTGGCCAGTAAAGCTGAACATCGTCAGGTGCAAATATTTGTCCCTGGCTGTGATGTACTATTAAAGCGTTTAAATGTTCCAGCTAAATCCAGTCGTGCTATGCGGTTAGCTGTGCCTTATATGCTTGAAGATAGCTTGGCAGAAGAGGTAGAACAGCTATTCTTTGCTTATGGCGAATTAGCGAATGATAGTGATGACAATAATTGCTTTACCGCTATTGTTGCTCATAAGCAGATGCAACAATGGCTGTTATGGCTTGCAGAAGCAGGTATTGAAACTAAATCGATCTTACCTGACGTTCTGGCTATGCCTTTAAGTAATGATGGCTGGAGTGCTATAGCCCTAGGTGATAGTGCTCAGCAGCAAGTCATTGTTCGTCAAGGACTTTGGCAAGGCTTTGTTTTAGATGCGAATGCATGGCAACTACAATGCCAAGCCTTTGCTCATCAACAAGAAGTTGATGATGCTGAAGAGCTTGAACAGCAAGAAAATATTCAGATTCAAGCCTACTCTCCTTTAGCACATAGTGAGCAATTAGCGATAAATGCGATGCCAGAAGAACTACCACTGGCACTGATGGCACAAAATCAAAGTAAAGCACTTAACCGCTTTAACTTACTTCAGGGACAATACAAAATAAAAGAGTCTCGCAGTCATGCCGGTCAGCAGTGGTTGTGGGTGGCAGGCGTTGCTGTTTTTGCGTTGCTATTGAGTCTAGGGCATAAAACTGCACAGCTTTGGCAGCTCAATGCAGAGCAAGAAAATGTTAAGCAAGAGATTGTTGCTAGTTATAAAAAAGCCTTCCCGAAAACAAAAAGAGTGCGTGTATCCACTATTAAATCACAGCTCAACCGTGAGTTAGCTTTATTGGGCGGCGTCAGTGATCGCCAAGGATTTTTAGCTATGCTAGCTAAAGTGCAACCAGCCTTTGCTAAAGTTACAGCATTAAAGCCTGAATCATTAAAGTTTGATGGTAAGCGTCAGGAATTACGAATTCAAGCTCAAGCGAAGGATTACCAAGCTTTTGAACAATTTTCAGTTGCACTAGCTGCGGCGAATTTGACAGTGAAACAGGGCTCTCAAAGTAATCAAGGCGAGCAAGTCACAGGTTCTTTTAGTATCTCAAATAACGGGGCACGTAAAGGAGCGAAAGCGGGCGATAAGAAGAGTAATACACCTAAGAAACGCAGTAATAAAAACAATAAGGAAGCATCATAATGAAAGTATGGTGGCAACAACTAAACAGTCGAGAGCAGCGTCTTGTCGCAGTTATGGGGCTCGTTAGTATCGTCTTTGTTTTTTATAGCGCTATTTGGCAACCGTTGAATACTAGTTTGACTGAAGCAAAGGGGAAACTAGCAAGGCAACAGGAATTATTAACTTGGGTGCAAGAAAATACTGCATTATATCAACAAGCGAAGCGTGCGGGTGGACAAACTAAGCTCAGAGGTAGCATATCAAGTGTTGCTAATAGGAGTGCCAAGACTTATAAATTATCCATTACTCGTATGCAGCCTCAAGGTGATGACTTACAGGTATGGATAGATAGCACACCTTTTACCCAGCTATTATTTTGGTTGGAACACTTAGCAAATAATGAAGGCTTGCAAGTGAAAGCTATTGACTTGAATCATGGTGACCGCCCAGGAGAAGTAAAGGTTCGTCGCTTACATTTAACAAAATTATAGTATGCATTAAGGCTTAAACCTAGTTTGGCTAATATCAGTATAAGATCAGAAAGAGAGTTTTCATGAAAAAATGGTTTGCCTTTTCGGCAATTTTTCTAAGTAGCTATATAGCCTTTTTATTAGTCAATGCCCCTTTGGTACTAATGGCTAACAATATTGAATTGCCAAGAAACATTGCAGTACAGGGTGTTTCAGGATCTATTTGGCAAGGTAAAATAGCCAGTGTAATAATTAATGGTAATGAGATTAAACAAATAAAGACTAATGTAAGTTTTTGGTCTTTATTTAGTCTGTCACCGAGCATTGAGGTAACCTTTGGTGATGCTATGCTTGCTGGCCCTGAAGGAAAATTTACTTTAAAGGCTTCTACTGAGCAACTAGCCTTAACAGAGGTGGAAGTGTTTATTTCTGCCAATGATATTGCCAAGCAGTTGTCATTACCTGTTCCTGTCACGGCTCAGGGTAATGTTGAGTTATTCCTTGAGTCGATGGTGATAACTACAATTGATAAACTATCATGTTCACAAGCGAAAGGGGATGTCACTTGGTTGCGTGCCGGGGCAATTGCTTTAGAGGAAAATATCAAACTTGGTAAGCTCTCTGCTGGTATTAGCTGTGCTGATGGGAATTTACTCGCTATGGTGAATCCTAATAATGATTTAGGCTTAAGTTTTGATGGTGTATTGGCTTTGCCTTCACAGAAAGTTTCAGGGCAAGGGTATTTGAAACCCGGAGCTAAATTTCCTGCTCAGTTAAAATCTGTGCTGTCTTTTTTAGGTCGCGCTGATAATCAAGGTCGTTATCGCTTAAGATTTTAATCCGCAAACATTAAAGCTGAGCAGAGGGAGTTACTCTGCTTTAGCCAAACATGGCCAATCTTTGGCGTTTAGTCGCCCTTGCTCCAACATGCCACCAAGACCTTGCAGCCCTCCCGTATGCAGTAACACAATACGTTCATGCGGTCGGAAGTAGTTTTGTTCAATTAATTCGAGTAAGGCCAAAATCATTTTACCTGAATAAACCGGTTCAAAAGTAACCCCCGTTTGCTGGTTGAATGCAATAATCCGTTGGGCGTCTGATGCACTAAATTTTCCATAGCCTCCACAATGAAATTCAGTTAATAACTGCCAATTATTGTGTGTTAAACCTTCCGGTGTTAGTAAAGATTTTACTTCATCAATTAAGTACTCAGCTTGCTTTAAAACAGCAACCCCTAGAACTCTATGTTGTTTACAATGAGCGACAGTGTCGCCTGATACTAACCCTGCTAGCGTCCCACCACTGCCCACTGGAGTCATTATCGTATCGAATTCTGTTTGCAGGTTTAATTCAGTTACAACCTCGGCTACGCCTGGGATAGCAAGGTTGTTACTGCCCCCTTCAGGAATGATAAAATAGTCAGGATATAATTCAGCTAATTCAGTGAGGAACTCCGTCTCAAATCGGCGACGGTAGGTCTTACGGTCGACAAAGTGACAACGCATGCCCCAATGCTGAGCCCAGCGTAAAGTGAAGTTGTTTGCATATTGCTCTTCTCCACGGATGACACCAATACAAGGGATATTATGCTGCATACAAGCATAGGCAAAAGCATGAATGTGGTTTGAATAGCTACCACCAAAGGACAATGCTCCTTGGTAATTAGTTTCCTTTAGTTGCTCAAGGTTGTATTTTAATTTGCGCCACTTGTTACCAGAGATTATGCCATGAAGTAAATCATCTCTTTTTACATGAACATCAAGCTGATATTTATCAAAAAGAGGATGATGTATTTTTTGTAATGGTGACAGAGGTTTATGCATTAATTACCCGACAGTATGTAAATATTTAACAGCTTTGTTTTTATTATAAACTATATTATTAATTGCCCCAGTTTTTCTTACCTAACCTTGTTACCGATTAACAAAACTTAGTGAAAAATAAACTAACGGTTAATCAGTCTGTCTGGGAGGTAAATCAACTACTAGCTTGATAGCATAAATAACTAATAAGCTTAATGAATAGTTAGCAGTAAAACTTGCTCTGTGGGGGTAACAAGGGGTATATTGTGAATAATTTTAGCTGTCATGCGAAATTGCCGATAAATGTCATTTTTAACGAAAATAAGCCAAATTTTTTCAAAAAATAATTCAAGTCAGCGTCTTGGTATTGCTTTTCAGCAACAGGGTGTCTCCTTGTGCTCAATCCCTGTACAAAATATCGATGCCATAGCAGATGAAGGTCAAGCCGCAAAGGTGGCCTTTCAACATGAAAAAGCTAATTCTTCACATTTTCCACAAACTATTCAGTCGTTGCACAGCAGTTGTGAACTCGAAGGTGATGCCTGTCTGGTACTAAACGAAGCACAGTCACAAGTTGTACAAGTTGATAAGCCTACTGTGCCTGACAGTGAAATTAAAAGTGCATTGAAATGGCAGATTAAAGATTTAGTCAGTATCTCCCCCGATAACATGGTGCTAGATTATTATGATGCACCGGTACTGGCTGGTGGTAAAGAACAAATCAATGTCGTCTGTTCGCCGTTAGATGAATTAAAGAAATTAGTTGCTGCAACAGAACAAGGTAAAGTTAAAGTCACTGAAATTACCACGCAAGAATTTGCTTTTGCCAACTTATTAGCACCGCAACATGATGCTAACCTGTTGGTATGTCAGCAACCGAATGAAGAAATTGTTTTATTAATTGTTAAGCAAAAGCAAATTTTCTTCCAACGCCGTTTACGAGGCTTTGCTCAAATAGCGACAAAAACTGTTGAGGAATTATCCTTTTCTATTATTGATAATATTAGTTTAGAGATTCAACGCTCAACAGACTACTTTGAACGTCAGCTGAAACAAGCTCCGATTAAAGGCATTAAAGTATTATTGCCTATCGAATTAGAACGTATCTTTATTGAAAAGCTCGCTGAGAACTCTGCGGTGCCAGTGAGTTTACTTGAGTTACCTCGACCATATCACGAGCACAGAGAGTTTGGCGCTGCCATAGGTGCTAGCATAGAAAATGTTCCTTATAGTGCTGATGCACAAGTTTTAGCAGGAGCGCGTCATGACAGCTAAACACAGTATTAACTTATTACAAGCTGAGCTTTTTCCTGAAACACCACTGTTAACGTTAACAAGAGTTATCGCTATTTGGTGTGGCGTGTTGGCACTAATGGTTATTTGGGCTGTTGTGACAGAATTGAATTACAACCAATCTGCTGTAAAATACGACAGTCTGTTAAAAGAAAAGCAACAAAAAACTAAACATGCTAAAGCGTTAGAAACACAGTTACGAAATAGGCAGGTTGCCCCTGCCTTGATGCAGGATCTCAGTACAATAAAGCTAGTGATGCAACATAAAAGCGCACTATTACATAAGCTAACTGATTCAAATGAAACCTTTGCTGGAGGTTTTGTTATGGCAATGAATGATCTTTCAGCAATGCATCATAAAGATATACGCTTACAAACCATCAGTATTAACTCTGCTGCTATGAGTTTTACGGGCTTAGCTAGAACGCCTCAAGCAGTGCCGGCTTGGTTGGCTGGTTTTAAAAAATCTAAGCTATTATCAGGTAAGGCCTTTGTTAATTTTAAACTGGCTAAAAATGAACAGGATGTTACCGAATTTGTTGTTAGTTCAGTGGTGACAGAGGGCGAAAGTTAATGAAGCAGCAATGGCAAGACTATAGCAATAAGTTTCTGCAACTGACGAGTAGAGAGCAATTCTTGTTATTGCTAACGGGCTTAGTATTAGTATTTTTTGGTATCTCATATGCGTTTATTGATGATAAAAGTGCCAAAATAGCGAATTTTGATAAGCAAAGTCGCCAAATGATATCGGGCAATCAAGCATTAAATATTTCTATCAATGAATACCAAAAAGCACTCAAGCAAGATCCAAATAAAGATACCGTTAGGCAAATTGCCCAACTTGAAACTAAGCTTGCTAAAATAGATAAGCAATTAGTGGAATTAACTACAGAGTTAATCAGTCCAACTCAGATGCGTGAAGCACTGCTTAAATTACTTAAATTAGAGCCCGGTGTATCGTTACTTTCATTTGAACTTATTGGTGCCAAACCTTTATTAGATCTAAATAAAGAAAAGTCGGATACCAGTGCAGAGCAGATTTCGCCAACATCAGAACAAGTCGGTTTAAATTTATATAAACACGGAATCAAGATTAAATTAACCGGTAAGTATTTTCAGCTACGTAATTATTTACGCCAGTTAGAGCAACTGAGCTGGAAGTTTTTTTGGCAAGATTTTCAATTCGAAGTCAAAGAGTACCCACTAAGTGAAGTTGAGATAACTATTTATAGTTTAGGGTTAAATAAGGAGTTTATTGGTGTTTAAATCCCTTGTTAGTTTAAAACTTATAGCTATGTTACTTGTTGCCGTTACGGCAATGCTTTCATCAAACAGTCCAGCCGCAGACACTGATCCCACGCGCCCGTTTGGTGCTAGTGAATCAACGGGTAATGCTCAATTAAAACGTGACGGAGGCTTTCAACTGACCTCTATTATTCATGGTGATGGCATTCATACCGC
>Ga0105356_10002648_pt1 | contig 17832 bp, 15 predicted proteins | sample GOMGulsemesocosm_3_FD_83502 | JGI IMG/M metagenome (GOLD analysis project Ga0105356, IMG submission 83502) | Methane-oxidizing microbial communities from mesocosms in the Gulf of Mexico - GOM9D Gulf of Mexico | ecosystem: Environmental > Aquatic > Marine > Cold seeps | place: Gulf of Mexico...
AAGAAGGTGTATACATTATTGATTTTAAAAATGACCAAAGGATGATCTACGAAGATGCCTTTAAAAAAGCGATTAAGGAAAAATTTAAAGGCAATTATTCCAAGGCAATCGAAATTCTGAAAACTTGTCTAGATAAATCTATCGATAATGAGAATATTTATATCCAATTAAGTCTGTTGTATAGCATGACGAAGGATGAAGAGAAATCCAATGGTTTTCTACAGAAAATAAAGAATTCAAAGTATAAATATGTCCTAAAGAATTGACCTAATGCCAAGCATTGAAATTCTAGATGGCATGGCCTATTATAAATGAAAAAGCGAGTAATTTTATTTGTGCCCTTTGATTAGCTTGTAAAACAAATAGTGAAATTGAAGCAGGTTAAAAATTATAATCTATTACCAATTTGATAAACGATTGAAATGATCATACACTCCAGCCGACAGCAATTACAAATTGACCTAGAACTTATTGAGATTTGTCAGGAAATTGTTGCCTATGGTAAAACGGATTCGGAATGGTTCGACATAGAATCCTCTGATTTTTTTCAAACTGAAAAGTATTGTGGAGGATATGAAGGGCAGGAACAGGCTTTTTGTTTTAGCTACTATGAAAATAAAAAAGAATACTGGTTTGACATCGCCTTAAATCAGATTTCCAAAATAATTAGTGGGCAATTACAATTTTTAGAGTTGAGACCTGCAGATTACTAATGGCTTTTCATGTTAAAACATAAATCAGCTTTTGTTAGCTAAAAAACCAAAAAACACTGAGTAAAATACAAGAATAGTGCATGAGTAAAAACAGCTCGAGGCGATGCTTTTCTATAAATTTTATTACAATCATTGAGGCTTAGTTTTTCTGAGCAAGCAGTTTAATTTCTCTGGATGCTTATCCCGAATTTCTGCTGTTCGATTAAATATTGGCACAATAATAATGCCAAGTTGGGAGATCATTTTACGGGAAACCGTAAAACAGAAAAATAAATGGGATTTAAAACAAATTATGTGTTTTAAATCCCATTTTATCTAAGATTAAATGAACTTAGGTCAACTAATGCTGCGGACAGAGTCTACTTAACGATATGATTATTGATTCCCTTTGCTTTTAAATAGCGTTGCAGATTTTCTTTGTTAAGGGCCTCTGAATCTCCATATTTTTCACGCATTTCAATCAGTCGTTTATGCATGTTTTCTCGGACCTCCTTGTATTCAATAGCATCGTAAATATTATGCATTTCTGAAGGGTCTTTTTCTAAATCATATAATTCCCATACATCAATATCGTAATAAAAATGGATCAGCTTATAGCGATCCGTACGCACCCCATAATGGCGTTTGACATGATGCTCTCCTGGGAACTCATAATAGGTGTAATAAATGGCATCTCTCCATGTGCTTTGTTCTCCACTGACTAATTTTCGGAATGATTCTCCTTGAATATCTTCAGGGATAGCAATATTGGCATAATCTAAAAAGCTAGGAGCAAAGTCTAAATTTTGAACCAACTCATCAATCACAGTGCCTGCTTTAATTTCTTTTGGATAACGTACTAAGATTGGGGTGCGAAATGATTCTTCATACATAAATCGTTTGTCGAACCAGCCATGCTCTCCCAAATAAAACCCCTGATCGGAAGTGTAAACCACAATGGTGTTTTCAGACAAGCCATTTTGTTCCAAATAGTCTAAAACCTCACCAACGCCATCGTCAACAGATTGTATGGTACGCAAGTAATCTTTCATATAACGATCGTATTTCCATAAGGCCAAGGCCTCCCCTGATAAGGAATCTGCTTTGAATTTTTTAATGATCGGATTGTAATAGGCATCCCAAGCAGATCTCTGATCGTCATCCATGCGATTATACATGCCTTGAAAATGCTTGCGGTATTTTGTTTTAATGTCTCCCTCGGCATCCAACATCTTTAGGTCATAAACCAGATCCATGTCTTTAGCAATACCCATTTCATGTGAGGCTGCGGCAGGTCTACCCTTATAATCATCAAAGAAATTTGCTGGAGGCGTAAATGTTTTGTCATCGAATAAGTCGAAATACTTTTCTTCAGGCATCCAGGTCCTATGCGGGGCTTTCTGATGGTATAAAAGTAAAAAGGGCTTGTTGGCTTCACGTTTGTTTTTTAACCAATCCAATGCGATATCTGTAGTAACATCGGTAACATAACCCTCTATGCGCTTTTTTACACCGTTTTCTATAAAATCGGGGTTGTAATATTGTCCTTGTCCGGGAAGCACATTGGAATAATCGAAGCCCTGAGGTAAGCCGTCCATATGGATCTTTCCAACCATAGCTGTTTGATATCCCGATTTTTGTAATGATTTTGCGAAATTATCCTGGTCCCAGTCAAAAGACTGAATATTGTCAACCTTACCATTAATATGACTATGCTTTCCTGTGAGCATAACTGCTCTACTTGGGGCGCATATAGAATTGGTAACATAGCCTCTGTTGAAAATAGCACCTTCCTTGGCAATCCGATCAATGTTTGGTGTGAGGTTTAGGCCGTGACCATAGGCGCTTATCGCTTGGTATGCATGATCATCACTCATGATGAATACTATATTTGGGGGATCGACGATCTTCTTTTTAGCTGAGGTATCACAACCAAAAATGACTAAGGCGATTATAAAGTAAATACTATTTCTAAAAGGAACTGCTTTCATTGGATTCTCGTGATTAGGCTTTGATATTAAAATAGGATCTGATTAGCTCAGCCCTTAAGTTATAGAAACACATTCAATATGTTAATAATGAGTTTTATACATCTGGACTTGAAATAGACAGCTCCTCAAATATAATAATATTCATTGCTTTTAAAATTAAAACACAAATATTAGACTCAAATATGGTACGCAAAGGATATTGTAAAGCCTTTTGTGTCTCTTAAATAATAAAAGCCCATGATTTCTCATGAGCTTTTTTATTAATGGTAAGTAAATGAATGTTTCTTTTTAGTGACAAGTGTTTACTTTATGTTTCATTCTTTAATTACGATTTAATTGATTGATGCACTGATTAAATTGATTGATGTTATAAATGTTTTTTTTAAGGACGCCTTCTATATATAAGACTGTTAAAGCCAATAAATGTTACAGCAAAGCGCTGAATTAATCATCGTTTAATGGGATAAAGAAAGGGATGAGCTTTCTATATCTGGGGAATTTCTTCTTTTTCTTGGTCTAGGAGAGTGGTTTTTTTTGAGGCGTCTTTGTTCTTTGATTTATCTTTTCATTCATCTCTTCAAGCCATTTGAAATGTTGCTTGATTTGATCTCGTCTGGCATTGATAAGCGCAGCGTTTTCGTCTCTATTTTTTTGAAGTTGAACTTTCTCTTTGGCTCTGTGTTGTTCTTTTTTAATCGCCGTTTTTTGACGTATTTTATACTTGATCTTCTCTATGATTTCAGGGGATAGGGCATATAAATACATAGCACCAAAAAAAAGCGCCATTGCCAATAACATTTTTAAACCATCTGCCATAGAATTAATCTTCAGTGCTTCACAAAACAAGGAATCATCATCTCGATTTTGGAAATGTATTTCCTTGAAAGTTCAATTAATCTTACTTAAAGATATGAAAAAAGCTCTAAATAAATAATTTAGAGCTTTTAGAAATACTATCTATGTGATTCTTAAGAGCTTATTTGCTGGTCGCAATACCTCCTTTTTCACTGTCGACCACGATGCTGTATTTTGAATTTCCTTTGATAATCCATCGTGCTTTTACAACGCTATCCCCAGGGATATTGGCCATTACTATTTTTTCAGGATTTACTTTTTGCTCTTGAGTTACTCCAAAGTCTTCATTGGTTACAATCATTCCCGCAATGACCTTTGCCCCTTTTATACTTATATAATCGGGTCTTGTAATTTTATATTTTAAATCCTGACTTGCATGTGTTGGCATTAATCTGTCATTTTTAATATAGGCTGTGACTTCAATTAATCCATTGCCAAGTTTCTTTTCTTTAACCTCAGTCACAGATAAATGTGGCATATGATAGGCATGGTAAAAGGTAAAAGCCATGTTTCTATGTGCTTCTTCTTCCAAGAGAAATCCTGGAGTTGCCCGACCAAAATTCTTCTTAAACCCACCAATTTCCACCGCTCCATAGGTTGGATGATTGAAAGGTTTCCATGGGGTAAAGGCATCTCCCATAAGCAGATCTTTTTCAAAAGAATACTGTTGGTCTCGCCCGCCATTTTTGTCTTTATAATAGGCAAATGCGGTAAAAATCTCATTGGTAAAGGTATAAGCTCCTCTACTCGCATAAAACCAATCCAACTCGCCTCCAAATACAGAATATAGGTCTTTATAAACCGTCATATAACGGTATCCAGGGATTATTTTTTCTCCTTTTTTACCAATGGCATCATAAATTTGAATGTCCTGACGGTTATAAGTTGATTTGTCTTCTTCTGCTCCTGGTCCACGAAGAATCATTCCTCCAGAGTTATGAAAACTCTGGGCACCAGCAATATTTGGGTGCTTTAAAGCAAAGTCGGCTACAGCTCTCGTCTCGGGTGCGGAAAATGGATATTTGTAGGCGCCGCGTTGAATATGATCGGGTTGCCATTTCCATCCCCAATCTCTATTAGGGTCGTAATATCCATGGGTATCTTCATTGATCCTGCCGTCTCCGTCATTATCAATACCTTCCGATCCTAATAATTCATAACGTTGAGCAGTTACAATATCATCAGGGCTGATCTGAATCATGACTCTAGGATCTTTTGGATCAACAATCATATTCCCATTCGGGTTCTTTCTTCGCATTCTGGTTATCGAACCATCACCATCAAGATCTTCATAGCCATCCTCATCAAATAAACCATCTCTATCATCATCAAGAGCGATCATTCCGGCTCTCGGACTATGGGCCGTATTGGCTTCCTTCATATAGTCATTTCGAGCATCGGGATTGATGGTCGGTACGATATAAAAAACACGATCGTTAAGCATTTCGGTGATATAATCCATATCGCCAAAATTTTCGGTTAAATACCAAGCTGTATAGGTGCAAATTTCACCACCTTGAATTTCATTGGAATGGATATTTCCATCGACATAAAAACCAGGTTTGTCGTCTGCATTTCCTATCTTATAATTTGTAATAGCCATCATCCAGATATCTCTACCTTCTGTCGATTTTCCAATAGATTCTCTTCTAACCAAATCAGGATAGGCTTCTGCAATTTTTTTGCTCAATGCTGCCAGTCCTTCTGAAGTGTAGTATTTATTAAATGAAATTTGAACTTTTGGATTGTGGGGAGATCCCGCAGCTCTAAAAATTTCACTGCTTTTCTGTGCCTGTATTGCCAAAGGAAAAATAAGCGAAAGCAATACAATTTGGAATATATATTTATATGATTTCATATGTTAGTATTTTTTTGTGGTCATATGTAGCATCCTTAATTATTGTACTTAAAGATTAACCTTAAGTTAAGGATGTTTCATCAGTGTTTATTTTAAATTGATTGTTGCCGTATCCGACCCTGTATGTGCTGCACCTGCTTCAATTTGTACAGATCCTTTACCTTTGATCAGCCATGTGATTTGTTGAGAGCTGTCACCATCAATGCTGTTTATGAGTTGTAGCTTTCTTCCAGATATGAGTTCTTGATTGTCTTTTAGTTTTAAATCGACTTTAATACGTCTTAACCATCGGGAACGCTTTCCCATTTCTGTATGTGTTGGAAGGTATCCTCGGTTGTGGATATCCACCGTAATTCGTGTAAGCGTATTGTTTACGACTTCGGTTTTAATGTTTTGAAGTGTGATTTTTGCTTGTAACTTAGCAATGTCAACGATAAAATCACTGTGTTTTAAACTGATGCTATCCACCATTTTATATGGAGGATTCTGCATGACATAAGGAGCTATACCTCCAACTTCTACTTTCTTATCAGGAAAATCAGGGTGGTCAACAGGTGTCCAATCTACAAAGTAATTGGAGATATTTTCTTGTGCTGCCCACTTTAAAAAATTGGCTTTTTTGTTTTTTGGTGCTTTATTAAGAGAATCTCCCTTGAATTTTGGCGCCCACCAACCCGGTGTACTCATTGATAATTTACCAAAGTGAAAATACGACCACTCAAAGAAACCGCCACCCTTGCCTTTGGCAGAAGGTGCGTCTTTAGTTCCTGTGATTTTATTGTATTTTTTTGATAAAAATTTATTTAGAGATTCGTCCTTTTTTAAAACACTTGTTATAACGCGCTTTTTTGCCGCGGAAGCATTGTACTTTAATGGACTTGAAAGGTTATTTGTAGGCCCTAGTGTTAGGATTGCATAGATGTTCCATTGCTCGTAAAGAAAATCCAAAAGAGCGCGGTGTTCTTTTTCAGATACAGGGTGTTCTCCAGCTTCGGGCTTAAAGTAAGGGTAATTGTAGGTCAGGTTTTTATTAAAGGCAATGCCACCTTTTCCGTCTTCGTTAAAAGTACCATCCTTATCGTTGTCAATCCCTTCCGTATAAACTTTATAAGCTCCCAATTCACCTTTTTGTTTGTCGGCTTTCACCATAATTCTCTCATCTTCTTTCAGCTTTACATAATCTCCGGTAATATCTTCGACTCTTAGCATCGTAATTAATCCATCCTTGTTTAAATCTTCAAAGGGATCTTCATTAAGAGTGCCGTCTCTATCGTCATCGGTTTGATTCGCATTGCCTCTTTTATGGTATTTTAGTGCGGCGAAATATTGTTCGGAAGCATTAGGACTCATATTTGGGAAAATATAAAATGTCGTCTCTTTTAATAATGCCTTATGGTCTTTTAAAATGTTTTCGGCAATATTTACCGCCATTTCCGAACTTAATAACAAACTTCCATCAACACCACCAACGATGGCAATAGCAGGTTTGTTTTTAGGATTACCTTCAAATAGGGTAAGTCCCCAAATATCATACCCGCCAACGGTTTTGGTAAGGGATTTTAGCTTGACATTTGAAGTGTTTTTACTCTGAATGTTTTTGAGCTTTTTGGTAATCTCACTATGATTCCTGTAATCAGATTGGGCAAAAGTGCTAGATGAAATTACACAGATTAATACCCAAAGTAAATTGGATAAAAATGGGTTCTTTTTTATCATGATAAAATTCAAGTTTAGTTAGTTAATTGGTTTGGCGTTTTTAATGTATTAACACCCTAAACAAACCTATTTGTTCTTTGAGTATAATCCAAGGAATTAAGATGGTTTTAACTAAATTTAACTATTTGGAGATATAATCTATTATTTGAGCGACAGCGCCCTGGTTATTAGATATATAAATAGAATTTGAGCTGCCAGAATCCAATCGTTTTTGATCGTCTTTTACGAGCGTGTTTAGGGTAGTGTCAAACTCCAATTGGTTAGAAATACTAAACATTCCTTTGCGGCTAATCATTTCAAAAGCCTCAGGGAAATTTTTATAATGTGGTCCAATAATGATTGGCATTCCAAAAACAGCTGGTTCTAAAGTATTGTGTAACCCCGTTGCCCCCAATGCGCCACCAACATAGGCTATGTCTGCATAGCTGTAGATTTTTGACAGTATGCCTATGGTATCAATGATAAAGACCTGAGCTTCTTTTAAATTCGCATCCTCTTTTTCTGAAAATAATACGCTGCTTTTTTGAAGCGCCTTTTTTAAACTTGTAATTTGATTTGTTTTGATATTGTGAGGGGCGATAATAAATTTAAGATCTTCAGAAGAGGCGTTTATATATTCAATTAAAAATTGCTCATCTTCAGGCCATGTACTACCAGCGACGAAACAGATCTTTTCTTGCTTAAATTCACCGATAAAATCTAAGTTATTATCCATGTTCAATTGGTTAGCAACCCGATCAAATCTCGTGTCTCCCGAAACCGTTACCTCAGTATAGTTAATGTTATTAAGTAAATTTTTGGAGGCTTCATTTTGAACAAAAATATGCTCGAAAGCTCCGAGTGATTTTCGCATCCAGGCGCCATAAAATTTAAAAAAACTTTGGTCCTCTCTAAATAGAGCCGAAATAAGAATGGATCTGATGTTTCGTTGTTTTAAGGCCGTTAAATAATTTGGCCAAAATTCATACTTAACAAAAACCACCAACTCAGGATGTATGGCATTTAAAAAGGCATTAGCATTAGATTTTGTGTCTAAAGGAAGATATACAACAAGGTCGGCAATAGGTGCGTTTTTTTTAATTTCATAGCCAGAAGGTGAGAAAAAACTAAGCACAATTTTATGACTTGGGTAAAGGCTTTTAATATGTTCAAATACTGGGAGTCCTTGCTCGTATTCGCCAAGAGAAGCACAATGGAACCAAATGACCTTGTCGGCTGTCGATATATTGGCGCTTAATAGATTGAAAGTTTCCGCTCTTCCTTTAACCCCTAACTGAAGTTTGGTGTTAAATTGTGCGATGATTTTTATATGAAAAGCAGCAATGTAAGTAAGTATGTTGTATAGACTTTTCAAAGTTTTTTATTTAAAGCTAAAATACACTTCTTTGAAATATATTCGTTGCTTAACGTTCATGAATTTTGTAATTTCGTGACCTATGAAGAAAATACAAATGGTTGACCTTAAGGGTCAGTATGAAGAGATAAAAGAGGAGGTAAATGCCTCTGTCATAAATGTGATTGAGTCCACCGCTTTTATCAATGGACCTGAGGTTCATGGGTTTCAAAAAAGTTTGGAAAATTATTTGGGCGTTAAGCATGTAATTCCTTGTGCTAATGGAACGGATGCCTTGCAAATAGCGATGATGGGATTAGGACTGAAACCAGGAGATGAAGTGATTACCGCCGATTTTACTTTTGCTGCAACCGTTGAGGTTATTGCATTATTGCAATTAACACCAGTTTTGGTAGATGTAGACCCAGATACATTTAATATTGATGTAGCCGCTATTAAAAAAGCTATTACTCCAAAAACAAAGGCTATTGTGCCTGTGCATTTATTTGGGCAATGTGCCAATATGGATGTGATTATGGAAATAGCCGAAGCTCATAATTTATATGTTATAGAGGATAATGCTCAAGCAATTGGTGCAACGTATACCTCTAATGATGGTTCAAAAACAAAAGCAGGAGCCATTAGTCATGTGGCTTCAACCTCGTTTTTTCCATCTAAAAACTTAGGCTGTTATGGTGATGGTGGTGCCATTTTTACCAATGATGATGATTTAGCCCATACCATTAGAGGAATTGTAAACCACGGTATGTATAAGCGTTACCATCATGATGTTGTAGGTGTGAATTCTCGTTTGGATTCAATTCAGGCGGCGGTTTTAAATGCTAAATTACCACGTTTGGACGGATATTGTGATAAGCGTAGAGAAGCGGCTGATAAATATGATCGAGCATTTAAAGGGCAGAAACATATAATCACGCCACTTAGAGAAGGAAGTGCCGATAATCATGTGTTTCACCAATACACTTTGAAAATTATAGGGGCCGATAGAGATGCCCTTGCACAGCATTTAAATGAACAGGGAATCCCATGTGGGGTGTATTACCCAATTCCCTTACATAATCAAAAAGCATATCAGGATTCACGATATAATGAGGCGGATTTTCCGGTGACCAATCAATTGGTAAAAGAGGTGATCTCTTTACCAATGCACACCGAACTTGACGATGAACAAATAGAATTTATTACACAAACAATTATAACATTTGTAAATGGCTAAGATATTAGTAACAGGAGGATTAGGATTTATCGGCTCACACACCGTTGTAGAGCTTCAGAATAAAGGATTTGAAGTCGTTATTATTGACGATTTATCGAATTCATCAATTGATATTTTAGATAGGATTTATGCAATAACCGGCATTATGCCAGTTTTTGAAAAGTTAGATCTTAAGGAAAAAGCTAAAGTACAGGACTTTTTTAAAGCACATCGAGACCTTCAAGGGGTCATCCATTTTGCAGCGAGTAAAGCCGTTGGTGAGTCTGTTGAAAAACCACTATTGTATTACGAAAACAATCTAAATACACTTGTTTATGTATTACAAGAATTACAAAAACTGGAAACGGCTAATTTTATCTTTAGTTCGTCATGTACCGTTTATGGTCAGGCTGATGAATTGCCAATTACAGAAAATGCTCCAGTAAAAAAAGCAGAATCGCCATATGGGAATACCAAGCAAATTGGAGAAGAAATTATCCAAGATACTTGTCATGTAACCGAAAATTTAAATGCGATTGCACTGCGTTATTTTAATCCTATTGGAGCGCATAAAAGCGTAAAAATCGGAGAACTTCCACTAGGAATTCCACAAAATTTAGTGCCTTTTATTACTCAAACAGCTATAGGGATTCGAGAGGAATTATCGGTCTTTGGAGACGATTATCCAACTTCTGATGGGACATGTATTCGAGATTATATTCATGTGGTCGACTTAGCGAAGGCCCATGTTGTTGCACTGCAACGATTAATTGGAGGAAATAATAGTGCTAATTTCGAGACTTTTAATGTCGGTACAGGAACAGGAAGTACCGTTTTAGAGGTTATAAAATCTTTTGAGAAAATGTCTGGGGAAAAGCTAAATTATAAAATTGCAGATAGAAGAGCAGGGGATATTATTTCGGCATATGCTGATACGGCAAAGGCGAATAATGAACTAGGCTGGAAAGCAGAACTAACTTTAGATGAAGGTATGGCGTCTGCGTGGAAATGGGAACAAGAAGTTAGAAGTAAATAACTATATTAGTCCTTCATTATAACTAACTAACCAAATTATGAAAAAAATAATTTTCTTTTTAGCGGTATTATGCTCTTTTGGGAGTACTGCTCAAAACACCTATTTGCATTGTGGTAAATTAATCGACACCAAAAACGCGAAGGTTTTAACTAATAAAACGATTGTTGTATCTGGTAAAAAAATTCAATCTATTTTAAATGGATTTGTCGCGCCTAAATCTTCCGATGATGTCATCATAGATTTGAAAGATAAAACGGTGATGCCGGGCCTTATAGATATGCATGTGCATATTGAAGGTGAATCTAATCCTAAAAAATATCTGGAACGTTTCACTGCTAGTGATGCCGATGTGGCTTTTGGTACCTTGCGATTAGCAAAAGCAAATTTAATGGCTGGCTTTACTACGGTAAGAGATTTAGGAGGAAGTGGTGTTAATATTGCATTGCGAAATGCTATTGCCCAAGGTAAAGTTATAGGGCCTAGAATTTTTACTGCAGGAAAAGCTATTGGAACAACAGGAGGACATGCCGATCCAACAAACGGAATGCGTAAAGAACTCATGGGAGATCCTGGGCCTCGCGATGGTGTTGTGAATAGTGCTGATGACGCAAAAAAAGCAGTGAGACAACGTTATAAAGATGGTGCTGACCTAATTAAAATTACGGCGACTGGAGGCGTGTTAAGTGTTGCTAAAAGCGGACAAAACCCTCAATTTACCCTTGAAGAAATAAAGGCCATTTGTGAAACTGCCAAAGATTATGGCATGATTGTAGCGGCTCACGCTCATGGCGATGAAGGTATGCGTCGTGCGGTACTTGGAGGGGTAACTACAATAGAACACGGTACTTTAATGAGTGAAGCAACCATGGAATTAATGATTGAGCATGGGACCTATTATGTGCCGACTATTATTGCTGGAAAAGAAGTGGTAAGAATGGCGAAAATTAAAGGGTATTTCCCGGATATTATTGTGCCTAAAGCTTTGGAGATTGGACCTATAATTCAAGAAACTTTTGAAAAGGCCTATAAAAAAGGGGTGAAGATCGCTTTTGGAACTGATGCAGGGGTTTTTGCTCATGGAAAGAATGCTGAGGAATTTGGATATATGGTTGAAGTTGGAATGCCTGCAATAGAAGCTATTCAATCGGCGACAATTACCAATGCCAATGTATTAGGTGTTGGTGATGAATTAGGGCAAATATCAGCAGGATATATTGCAGATATTATTGCAACTAATGATGATCCAACTAAAAAGATTAGTACGATGACTAATGTTACTTTTGTAATGAAAGAGGGTAAGGTCTATAAGAAATAAAATATTTCAATAAAGTAAAAAAGCCCTTGATAGTTGATGTCAAGGGCTTTTTTATGTTGTAATTTTAAGTTTATTTTTTCTTCCGTTGTGAAAAACTAGCCCAAAGGATTAAAATCATACCAAAGGTAACAGACATGTCTGCGACATTAAAGATTCCGGTTCTAAAGACACCGCCAAGATCAATATGTAAAAAGTCGGTTACAGAGCCATAGATGATTCTGTCATATACATTAGCAAGTCCACCACCTACGACAGAAGAAAATCCTATAAGTGTAAGTTTATCTAAAGTTTTATCTCTAAAAAGGTGAACAACCACCAAGCCCAAAACAATTACGGGTAATATGAGTAAGAGTATAAGTTTTACAGTAGGATTTAAATCACTACCCATGCCCAGAAATGCACCGGCGTTCTCTACATTGCGCAGTGTTAAATAGTGACCTAAAATATCGCTAACACTTCCTTTGTCAACATTAACTCTAACCAAAGCTTTTGTGACTTGGTCGGCAGCAATGTTTCCTATAATAAGGCTAATAATTAGAGCGGTACGAGATAGTTTCATTTATGCTGGGGTTTCAAAAGCGGCAGACATAGTTTGCGCTTCTCTATTAATTTTTCTAACCAATCCTTGTAATACTTTCCCTGGGCCAACTTCGGTGAAATGGGTGCCGCCATCCGCAATCATTTGTTGTACAGATTGTGTCCATCTAACTGGAGCTGTAAGCTGAGAAATTAGATTGTTTTTAATGGCCGTTTCATCAAGAACAGCATTGGCGGTTACATTTTGATAAATTGGACAGTTTGGCTTGCTGAATGTCGTGTTTTCAATTGCAGCTGCTAAAACCTCACGTGCAGGCTCCATTAAAGGAGAGTGAAAAGCGCCTCCAACAGGAAGTACTAATGCACGACGTGCACCTTCGGCTTTAAGGGTTTCACAAGCTGTATTAATAGCTTCAATCTCACCAGAAATAACGAGTTGACCAGGGCAATTGTAGTTGGCAGCAACCACAATACCCGTAGTTTCTTTACATACTTTTTCAACCACAGCATCTTCTAGTCCTAAAACAGCAGCCATAGTACTCGGTTGAAGTTCACAGGCTTTTTGCATTGCTAAAGCACGTTGTGAGACTAATTTTAAGCCGTCTTCAAAACTTAATGTGCCATTGGCTACCAAGGCTGAAAATTCACCTAGAGAATGTCCTGCAACCATATCGGGTTTGAAAGTATCACCCAAGGTCTTTGCTAATATTACAGAATGTAAAAAAATAGCGGGTTGGGTAATTTTTGTTTGTTTTAAATCTTCGGCAGAACCTTCAAACATCACATCCGTAATATGGAAATCTAGAATGTCATTTGCGTTTTCAAATAATTCTTGTGCTAAAGGAGAGTTTTCATAAAGGTCTAAACCCATTCCTGAAAACTGTGCGCCTTGTCCTGGAAATATATATGCATTCATTGTATTAATATTTTATTGCTGCAAAAATAGGAATATTTATAGTCTTTCGTAAGTAATAAATGAAAACGGATATTTATGTTTCTCATCTTTATCATGAAAGGAAGTCTGCGATGTGCTCCAAATGGCACTGTCTATTTTTGGAAAGAAGGTATCTGCTTCAAAATTATGATGCACTCTGGTGAGCTCTATTTTATTAGCAATGAGTAGGGCTTGCTTATAAATTTCACCACCTCCAATGATATAAGGCTGCATGTCGCTCTTAGAAGCGTCAATGGCGTCAGCTAATGAATTTACAACAATAACACCTTCGGGGACCTCATAGTTTTCTTGTCTGGTAATGACAACATGTGTTCTATTTGGGAGTGGTTTTGGAAAGCTTTCAAAAGTTTTACGCCCCATAATAATATGATGACCATTGGTTAGATTTTTAAAGCGTTTTAAATCATCACTTAAATGCCAAATGAGTTTATTGTCTTTACCAATAGCGTCATTTTCAGCTGCGGCCACTATTATAGTGAGACTATTTTGTGGTTGAGATACTTTTTTTGAATCCTTGAAGGCCTTGCTCTGAGCAATTAAAGTTTCTTCTTTAGCGAATTTTGCGGCCAACTTATCAATGCGTTGTTGTTGCTTTGTTACTAAGGTGTCCAGTTGATTTTTCTCCCATTCGGCACCCATGAACTTATGTGTGATAAATACATTGAAAAGATGATAGACTAATAGGGACAGCCATGCGAGTATGGCGAAGACAAACCAGTCGATATCGAATAATTTTACATTTTCACCTATACCTAGGGTGAGATTTGCAAGAATAAAAAAGAGCGAAGCTATTAAGAAGACTACAAAATGAATATATAATCGTTTTTTTTGTTTAATGCGCTTTTGAGCATTTTGGATGAGTTCTAATTGCTCTGGGTCAATTTGTGGAATATTTTTCTTTTTTCCGAACATAAATCAGTTTCAATTTTCTTTATTCAAATGTATAAACATTTTTATTGAGAAGCTTAATTTATCTAAAAACATTATATAATACAAACCGAATGGTAAAAATTACACGGCAACTTTTCCTTTAATATGTGGATGCGGATTGTAATCTACCAGTGTAAAGTCTTCAAAGTTAAAGTCGAAAATATCTTTGATTTCCGGATTTAAGATCATTTTAGGCAAAGGCTTTAAATCACGCGATAATTGTAGCTCTAATTGCTCATAGTGGTTCGAGTAAATATGTGCGTCTCCAAAGGTGTGAATAAATTCACCCGCCTGATACCCGCAAACTTGTGCCATCATCATTGTGAATAGGGCATAAGAGGCAATATTAAATGGAACGCCTAAAAATATATCTGCACTACGTTGATAGAGTTGACATGATAATTTACCATCGGCCACATAAAACTGAAAGAAGGCATGGCAAGGAGGCAATGCAGCTTTTCCATTGGCAACATTTTCGCTAAATGAAACTGAAGTATCAGGTAAAACAGAAGGGTTCCACGCCGAAACAAGCATGCGTCTACTATTTGGATTTGTTTTAAGCGTTTGAACGATCTCTTTTATTTGATCAATTTCATCACTGTTCCAATTGCGCCATTGGTGTCCGTATACTGGTCCTAAATCTCCGTTTTCGTCGGCCCAGTCATTCCAGATGCGAACGCCATTTTCGGTGAGGTAATTTATATTAGTATCCCCTTTTAAAAACCAAAGCAATTCATAGACTATAGATTTTAAATGCAGTTTTTTAGTGGTAACCATGGGGAATCCTTCGCTCAAATCGAATCGCATTTGATGTCCGAAGACACTTTTTGTTCCGGTTCCAGTACGGTCTCCTTTGTCATTTCCGTTTTCTAAAACGTGCTTTACTAAGTCTAAATATTGCTTCATAATCTTTTCGATTTCAGAAAATAAAAATAAAAAAATAGGGCTGAATCTAAACGAAGCAGCCCTTGTTTTATATAAAAGTTATTAACTATTTAACCGATAATCATACCCGCGATTGTAGCTGAGATTAACGAGGCAATAGTACCTCCAAGTAAGGCTTTCATTCCAAATTTTGACAGGAGTTTACGCTGTCCTGGAGCCAAAGAGCCAATACCACCAATTTGAATGCCAATAGAGGCAAAGTTTGCAAAGCCACAAAGCATATAAGTTGCCATTATAATGGATTTATTATAGGTGAGATGTGTTGCGCTTGCGAAATCCTTTAACTCAGCTAATTGTATATAGCCCACGAATTCACTAGCGGCTAGTTTTATTCCAAGGAGTTGTCCCATCATCATGATATCTTCAGAAGCAACACCAATAAGCCACATTAAGGGAGCAAAAACTGATCCGAGAATGGCTTCAAGTGATATTTTAGGATATGCGGTATGTGCTGCCATCCAATCGTTAAGGGTGGTGATATCTCCAACCCAGCCTAAAATTCCATTTATCATTGCAATAAATGCGACGAATACTAATAGCATAGCACCCACATTTACGGCAAGTTTTAATCCTTCTGTTGTTCCGTTGGCAATGGCATCAAGAATATTGGTGCCAATTTTTTCTGAAGATACTTTTACATCAGTGTTTATGTCTTCGGTTTGAGGATATAATATTTTAGAGATTACGATTGCACCTGGAGCAGCCATAACTGATGCTGCTAAAAGGTGTTTGGCAAACTGCAATCTTAGTACGGGGTCATCTCCTCCTAAAAAGCCGATATAAGCAGCCAAAACAGCTCCGGCTACGGTCGCCATACCACCAATCATAACTAAAAGCATTTCAGATTTATTCATCTTTTCCAAATAGGCCTTAATGAGCAGTGGTGCTTCTGTTTGACCTAAAAAGATGTTTCCTGCCACACTTAGACTCTCGGCTCCTGAAATTTTCAGCAATTTGGATAATAACCACCCAAAAGCTTTAACGACCCATTGAATTATTCCTAAGTAAAACAATACTGAGGTTAGGGCTGAAAAGAATAATATGGTTGGTAATACCTGAAAGGCAAAGATAAATCCGAAGGTGTCCATATCTACGACTAATCCTTCAAACAAAAACTGACTTCCCGCTCTCGTAAAATCTAATACGCTGACAAATACTTGTCCGATGGCCTCAAAAATACTTTTAACAAAGTCTACTTTAAGAACCCCAATAGCAATTATAAGTTGAAAAGCTAAACCAATACCAACCGTTTTCCAATTAATAGCTTTTTTGTTACTACTAAATAAAAAGGCAATTACGATTAATGAGATCATTCCCAATACACCACGCCAAATACTATTAAAGGAGATGCCTTGGCTGGGTATTATACCATTCTCTACGTTTGTTAAGAGGCTGTTTGTCGGTGCCTCTGTTTTTAATGATGTAAAGCGATAAGTAATGTCCTTTTCTGTAAATACTAAGGTGGAATCGGTGAGTTCGGATATTTTATATTTACGTATGGTATCCTTTGGTTGATTATAGTAAAATACGAGCAGTTTATTTTGATAGATATAATCTCCAGAAGCTTGAAGATTGTTTTTGTCGGCTAGTGCATAGCTAAATTCTCCTTTATTAAATTCTAAAATATCAGAAGTAGGGTTAATTGAGAAGAGCTGTTCTCCAGCTTTATTTTGAATGGCTTCAAACGCCCATCTTTTTTCAAGGTCTTGTGCAAATATTGAGGTAATTCCAAAAAAAAGGGCCGTAATAGCCAGCAAAAATTTTCTCATAATATAGCGTGTTATCGTTTAGATATTTCGTCTCTTATTCTTGCAGCAGTTTCGTAGTCTTCATTATTAACAGCTTCTTCTAATAAGCTATTGAGTTCTTCCAGGGTTTTAGTCTTAAAATTACCTTCAGTAGCTTTGGTTTCAATTTCTTCAGCTAGAATTTCATCCATTAAAATATTGTCTTCTACTTCATCCTCCTTTTTAGGATTCACTTTTAAATAGATTCCTGCCTTATCCAAGATATTTTTATAGGTAAAAATAGGCGCTTGGAAACGAAGGGCTAATGCGATGGCGTCGCTGGTACGCGCATCTATGATTTCTTCGATTTTATCGCGCTCGCAAATCAAACTCGAGTAAAAGACACCATCTACGAGTTTATGAATAATGACTTGTTTAACAATAATATCAAACCGATCTGAAAAGTTCTTAAATAAGTCGTGAGTTAAGGGTCTTGGAGGTTTTATTTCCTTTTCTAAAGCAATGGCAATTGATTGGGCTTCGAAGGCACCAATTACAATAGGTAATTTCCTGTCGCCATCTACCTCGCTCAATATGAGTGCGTAAGCACCGTTTTGCGTTTGACTATATGAAATTCCTTTTATGTTAAGACGTACTAAACTCATAATATTTAAAACACAAAGAACCGTTTAAATTAGGACTTAAGCAACTGCTTATTGCAGATTA
>Ga0105356_10002650_pt1 | contig 17814 bp, 14 predicted proteins | sample GOMGulsemesocosm_3_FD_83502 | JGI IMG/M metagenome (GOLD analysis project Ga0105356, IMG submission 83502) | Methane-oxidizing microbial communities from mesocosms in the Gulf of Mexico - GOM9D Gulf of Mexico | ecosystem: Environmental > Aquatic > Marine > Cold seeps | place: Gulf of Mexico...
AGTAAAAATGGCAAACTAGTTGCCAATCGAGTTCAAGCAAATAAACGTCCTCGCAGCTCAATGGCTCCAACCATGATATTTAATCAAGACAATTCATTAAAGCTTATCATTGGCTCTCCCGGTGGAAGTCGAATCATTAACTATGTTGCACAAACAATTATTGCGGTACTTGACTGGCAATTAAATCCGCAACAAGCGATAAATCTCCCTAAAGTCACCAATAGAAATCATTTAACTACGTTAGAGAAAGGCACAAAAGCTGAATCACTGAAAGCTACACTTGAGGCTAAAGGTCATAATATTCAAATACGTAATTTAAATTCAGGTTTACAAGCGATAGAAGTGACAAAGCATGGACTTATTGGTGGAGCAGATCCTCGTCGTGAAGGTCTAGTGCTAGGTCAGTAATAACACAAATATAAAGCCAATTAGACAAGTTTATTGATCGTCTAGTGAGGATAATAGAGTTAGAGGCGCAGGTTATACGTTAAAATATAACCTCTGCGCTTACATCCAAACAAGTGAGCCATTAACTGAGCTGAATGGTTACTCCTCGATAACGGCGCAAATAACCCTTTAAACTATTTCTTGGGGGGCTGAATAGCAATCTGACAACATCAAAAATATTCATGAAATACTGTGCGTCCTGCTTGCCAAATTCCTAAAGGCTTTCAATTACCTATTCTATGAAAAGCTTGCAGGTCTACTATCTTCCATTAATAAATCAAGCGTTATTTGAGCTTGTTCAGGTTTCTCTAAATCTTTAACCTCAATCATTTCACATTCATCTCTGATCATTTCAGCAATTAAACTGGGGTAATGACGGCAATCTTCTGGTCGACTTAAGTAAATGCTACAGGTATACATTTTCTTTGCATGAGGGTCTATGTTAGGTGCGACTTCAAGAAAAGGGCATCTTTTGAGATTTAGGCCTGATTCTGGGTCGAACCATATTTCGTTGTTTTTAACGAACTTGAAAATTTCTGGGTTGAATATCTCCCATAGCTCAATTTCTTCTTTTGTCGCAGAAAGATCGCCTCCCCCATATTTGGTGCAGCATTTACCACATTGATTACAATCTTTCATAGTTCACTAATGATTAATATGTACGATGTCTTATTGTATCATTGATGCTACTTTTAAGTTCTGGTCTGTTATCATCAGTACATTTTAAACCATAGGAATTGTCATGCAGCTCACGGGACAAAGAATAAAGTTAGCATTACTTGATGAAACTGATTTAGCGCTATTTATTGAAATATCCATGTCACCAGAAATGATGGAGCATGTATATGCCCCTTGTACATATGAAGAAGCTACAGAAGCATTTATTGCTAAATCAAAACCTTGGTCTAGAGAGAGTGATGACTGGTTGTCATTCGGAATATCTGAAATATCAAGCGGTGAGAAACTTGGCAGTATAGGGCTAAAAATAACTTGCCATGAAGCAAATATTGCTGAAGTAGGCTTTATGATAAAACCAAGCGCTCAAGGCAAAGGTTTTGCTGGAGAAGCTCTCAAGCTATTCAAACATTATGCTTTCTTGAATTTAAAACTAAATAAATTGGTTGCAACATGCTCCGTTAACAATACAGGCTCTTTTAAGTTATTAGAAAAGTGTGGATTTACTAGAGAAGGTTGTCTAAAACAAAATGTAATAATCAAGGGGCAGTACGTCGACGATTATATTTACGGATCATGCAAGTCGGCTTCAGAATAAATGAGTTAATCACAATGTAGTTAACTTTCGTTTATGAGCAAACTACTTAACATAGCCGCTGAAGTGTTTTTTATTGCACAAGCTAACGTTTCAGCTTTAGTTTGTGCTTTACCAGATAGCCAAGTCCGTAACAATGCGAGTTGTGCCTCACTAATTTGAATGGCTAAAAGCTCAACTTGGATCAATAACTTCGCTTGTTGATTTTCAATTTGCTTGGTTATATTTTCTGTTAAAAGTTCAGTTAAGCATTCACTCACTGCTTTACCTGCACGGCCTTGTAAAATGAGTCGACAAAAGCTGCGTTTATCCCAAAAATGCAACAAAATATCTTCAATCGGTTTTAAATCAGCTTCTACTAAAACTGCACTAGCAAGGCGAGACATTGGCGGTAATAAGCTGTTTGCTAATATCGCATCTTTACTAACAAAGTGTTGGTAGAAAGTAGAACGAGCAACACCCGAGCGAGTAATAATATCACTGACTTTAATGTCGTCATATCGCTCTGTCAGCACCAATTCAACAAACGCATCTCTAATAGCATTACGGCTATGTAAACTTCGTTTATCATATGAATTCAGATCTGTTTCGTAAGTCATAATATTTGATAATTGCTTGATAGCTACTTTGGAGATGAATAATAAAGCACTATATTACCTCGTTCTCGAACAATGTGCTGCAATAGTTCGACAACGCCAATATTTACTATTTTATTCAATAAAAGCGAGGCAAACTTCTCATACTTTTCAAACTTATATGAAGAAAAAAATAGAGGCAATAATGGCAGTAATAGAACAAGAACAAAAGAGTATTAAGCAGGCAGGTACCCTCATTGCTACTAGCACGGCATTAACTATTTTCATGATTATGCATCATCCAACCGTATCAGCAGATAATACCTCAGCGCAAGTGGCTGAAGTGATTAATGAGTCTAGCTTGAATAATGCTGTACATGGCTCTTTAATATTTATGGTGATACTCACGTTAGCCGCGTATAGCGTTTACTCTCGTTATCGAGGGTTTAGTAAATTATCAGTTGTATTAGGTCAACTATTTTTCTTTATTAGTTCAATGGCAATGGTTGCTGCAGCTGTGATAAATGGCTTTATCTACCCAGACTTTATTCAAGGCTTCTCTGCTGCCACAGTAGCAGAGCTTAATCAAATACCTGCAATTAAATCTGTATTGTGGAGTGCCAATCAAACACTAGCTAATCTAGGCGTGATCACTAGCTCTGCTGCTATTGTTTTTTGGTCAGTCGAGCTACTCGATAAAAACACGCTAAACCGAATCATCGGCATATTGGGGATTATTATTGGTTTTTACGGCGTGCTTGCGATAGCTTTAGGTTTTATTACGCTAAACCTCTCAGGTATGACACAAGTTATTATGCTGCAAAGCATTTGGCACTTTGCCATGGCTTATACAATGATTAAAACAATGGAGGTAGCAGTTCCGAGTGATTAAGTTAATCACAAAACCAGCCCTTCTGTTGGGCTGGTTTTAACAATAAGGTGATACTAAATTAAACTACGCCATATGCTAACATCGCATCAGCTACTTTAACAAAGCCCGCAATATTTGCACCTTTAAGATAATCCACTATTTCACCGTTTTTACCATATTGTAGACATTGCTCATGAATCGACTTCATAATGTCTTGTAACTTTTCATCTACTTCTTCACTAGTCCAAGAAATGCGCATGCTGTTTTGTGTCATCTCAAGTCCTGAAATTGCCACTCCACCAGCATTAGCTGCTTTTGCTGGCGCAAATAAAATGTTGTGCTGTTTAAAATAATGTACCGCGTCAATGGTTGAGGGCATATTAGCCCCCTCAGCAATTAGCATTACGCCATTTTTTACTAAATTTTTAGCATCATCAATTTCTAGTTCATTTTGAGTTGCACAAGGAAAAGCCAGATCACATTTTTGTTGCCAAGGTCGTTGTTTAGCAAAAAATTGAACGCCATAGTGTTTTGCATATTCTTCAATGCGTCCTCGATGCTTTGTTTTTAACTCAATAATATACTCAAGCTTCTCAAGGGTAATTCCTGCTTCATCAAAAATATATCCACCAGAGTCACTCATGGTGATCACCTTGCCACCTAACTCAATTATTTTCTTCGCCGCATATTGAGCCACATTGCCAGAGCCTGAAATAACACATTGCTTGCCTGCAATGCTATCTCCGATATGGTTAAGCATATATTGAGTAAAATACACAGTGCCAAAACCCGTAGCTTCAGTGCGGATTAAACTACCACCAAATGAAATACCTTTACCTGTTAAAACCCCAACAAAGTTGTCATTTAAGCGTTTATATTGCCCAAACATATAACTAATTTCTCGAGCACCTACGCCAATATCACCAGCAGGAACATCCATATTTTCGCCAATATATTTAGATAATTCAGTCATATAAGCTTGGCAAAAACGCATAATTTCTCTATCAGACTTGCCTTTAGGGTTAAAGTCACTACCGCCCTTACCTGCTCCCATGGGCAAGGTGGTCAGGCTATTTTTAAATTGTTGTTCAAAACCTAAAAATTTAAGAATACTTAAGTTAACGCTAGGGTGAAATCTTAAACCACCTTTATAAGGACCAATGGCATTATTGAATTGTACTCGGTAGCCTTTATTTACATGAACATGCCCTTGGTCATCTTCCCAACAGACACGGAAGATAATTGAACGATCTGGCTCGGTCATGCGCTCAAGAATGAGCTGATTAAAGTATTCTTTATGCTCAAACATAAAAGGTACAACACTTTCAGCTACTTCTTTCACTGCTTGATGAAACTCAGTTTCCCCCGGATTTCTTTTTATTAATCCGGCCATAAAACACTGTAAAAACTTTTCTGGTGTTGAGTAATCACCGTATAAATGAGCTGCCATTGTTTTTCCCTATAAAAAGGTAAGTGAAAATATTAAAATTACTATTAAGGTTTTTTATAGCTTAGTATAAAACTATGAGAGTTTGTTCCATCACTCTCATAGCAAGGTAAATAGACTTACATACTTCCTCATTACTTCTTTTAACTGATTAGAATTCAATAGGTAAGACAACTTCCTTAGAAGGTAATCAACCTCTTGATTTGTTATTCATTTAACGTGAGCTCAGCGACTTCCTTTTTAGCGGTAATACGCATGGTAAGTAGGATATCGGTCTGATTCATATCGGTTATTGAATCTATATTCGTAGGCATATTTCCGAGAAGCTCAAAATGAGTATTGTTAAGATCATACGACCACAATTGAAACTCATTATTGATACCATAAATAACATTGCCTTTTATCCCGAACCGTTGTTTTTTTCTTCCTTTACCGTCGAGTATATCAATCAGTTGGTCTTCGGCAGGGCCTGGCTGCCAAAATCGATTCAGGTGGTCGGTATAAATTAATCTACCATCTTCGCTTTTGTGTGCCCAGCTAACTTTCTTGTCAGTTAATACACTAAACTCTAAGTTAGTCAGGTTGAGCTCAACAAGCTTTAACATTCCCCTGATTCGCATAAGCATTAAAGCTGTGTTCTTTTCACTATCCCATTGAAAAAGGTATGCAACAGGATGCTCCAGTTGAAAGGATTGCTGATTTGAATCAAGAGTTATCTGAGTTAGAGCGCCATTGACACTAATTAAAAGGCTTTTACCATCTGCAGCCCAATCTAAACCATTAATAAAACTATCTACTGGAAAGTGAGTGAGTTGCTGTGAGCCGTTACCGTCAGTGATCCATATTTGATCTTCACCAGAACGTCTAGATTCAAACGCGATTAACTCACCATTAGGCTGGAAAATGGCATTGTCTTCTTCTAAAGTTGAGCGTTCCATTATTGAGTAATGGTTATTACTTTTGGTAATTGTTTGTCCCATTTGAGTCTGCGTTAATTTTGACAAGGATACAGTCGCAATGTCACTGTCCCAAGTTCCTTTGATCACCAACGCTCGCTTACCATCAGGGTGAAATACTGGCGACCCCATAGATTCATCCAAAGGTAAACTAATATTAGTTATCTTGCCTTGATAAGAAAGAGTAAACAGTTGTCTACCAGTGCTAAAAATAAGTAATTCACTGCTTGGGGTGAAATTAGGGGAGATATTTCTGACGTTTGGGATCTCAGGGGGATATTCAATCTGATGACTGGATAAAACTTGGCCATCAGGTTTGAGTATTTCAATGTAATGCAGGCCATCATTGTCGACACTAGTTAATGCGATAATGTCGTCTTTAACTGAATAGTCATAATCAACGATGTTTCCGTCCTCCAACTCATATATAACCGTACTTTTGTTGTCCGCTATCGAATAGCTGGTTAACTTCCAGCGCTCAGAAAACTTCTGTAACAAAGCAATGTTATTATTATTTAGCCAGGTAGACTTGGTTATTCTTGAGTTTTTACACTCCATTAATAAATTCGGAGATTGAGGCGACGCAAGTGATTTTTCAAAATCCAAGGTCATGAGTTTATAACAATCCATCTGAGTGATTGGCTTGTTGCAGTTTTCAGTTTCAATAAAAACCAGTTTCTTTCCATCTTTAGAGAAACTAAGGCTGCCATACAGACCTATGTTGTTAGTGAGTTGTGTTTCTTGTTGTGTTTTGATGTTTTTTGCCCAAACATTACTGCTAGAACAAAGCTTTTCTGAATAACGGTTAAAAACAATGTAGGCTCCGTCAGGCGAATAGATACCCGAATGCTCTTTGTGGTCTGTAGCTGTTAATGAACGTAATTCACCAAAGGATAACTTGAAAGGTTGCGTTGGTATTAGGTAACTCAATCCAATAATAACCAGAATAACTATACCAATAATATATGTCAGTTTAAAAAATGACCTTGGTGGCTCTGCTTTATCCGCTTCGTTATTAGCATCTTTGTTGTTGATTTCATTTTTTAATGAACTCTCAGCTATTGAGAGAATCATTTCAGTTTCTAGCGGAGCATCAGGCTTTTGTTTAAACTGAGGGTTAGCTTGTGGTTCATCATGCCATTTAACATCACACTCTAGGCTATACCCTTGTTTAGCATGGGTCTTAATATAAGATTGAACTTTATTGTCTTGACCTAAAACTTTTCTCAGTTGGGCAATGCTTCTTTGTAATGTATTAGGCGTTACAACAATGTCAGGCCATACTTTAGCAAACAACTCATCATAACTAACCACTCTGCCTTGATTTTCAGCTAGATAAGTTAAAACTGCCAACGCTTTAGGAGCAATAGTTTGCGATTGCTCTTTTTGAGTGACTTGATTTCTAGATAAATCAACAAAAAAATCACCGACCCAATACTGTACTGCCATAAAGCCTCATACCTGAATAAAAATTGTTTCTCAAAATGAGTTTAAACGAGAAAACGTATCCTAGCACAAACCCTTATTGCAGTTAACCTACCCTGTACCTGATTGATAATCAATAGGTATCTTAATTTCTACCATAAGTCAGCGAGAAGTCAGCGAGAAATCAGCTTCGTGTCAGGTATTTTACATTAGATTCGTATAAATTTTGTTAGCACGCTTGATTTAAAGAGCAATATTTTAAAGTAAAGTTTTTTAACGAAAGAGCCTTACTGCAACCGAATAATATAAAGTGGATAAATTAATGAATATAAATAAAAGTTTAATTGTAGTTGCTATATTTTTACTACCATTTATTGGCGCTGAGGCTAGTGATAAAAAATCATATGAACTACCTAGGACTGAGATAGTTCCTATTAAAGACACCCAAGCTGATAGGCAGTACGAACTGTTCATTAAACTACCTGAAGGATACGAAAAGAATAAAGATAAGAACTACCCTGTTATATATTTTACCGATGCGGATGTGCACCTTGAGCTTTTATCAGGTACTGAATTTATAATGGGAGAGGTTATTTTGGTTGGGATTTCCGATCAAAAAGACCTCAATAAAGATATAGACGGGCATAACAGTAGAGCGAGAGATTATTCAATAAGCAAGTCGAGCAACCCAGAACGTCAAGCTAAATATAAATTTGGCCAAGCCAGTAATCATCTAACTTTTATTCGCAACAATGTCATTAAGTTTATCGAAAGTAACTATCGAACTGATCCGAGTAATAGAACTTATTTCGGCTTTTCCCTTGGCGGCTTATTTGGTACTTACGCCTTAATGACACAACCTGATACTTTTAAAAACTACATCTTAGGTAGCCCGTCGCTTTGGAGAGACATTCCATTGCTTTTCTCACTTGAAAATTCCGAATTAAAAAGTAAATCGCAAAAAATTAACCTGTTTATTTCCTATGGCGAATTGGAAAAGGAATTGAGTGTACATGTGGAAGATTTCATTACCCAGCTAAAAGCTAAAAAGTATGAAGGATTATCGTCAATCAAACAGGTAGTGATTAAATCATCTGGCCATAGCGACTCCTTTCCTATGGTTGGCGTGCGTAGTGTAAAATGGTTAGCAACCTTAAATAATAAACAAGGTGTTAAAAATGATTAAAGTGTATAGTTTTCTTGCTTTACTACTTTTAATACTAGCGATGAGTAGCAACAGTTATAGCCAGAATAAATTTCCAATCTTAGAAGGTCCATACTTTGGACAAAAAACACCCGGTTTAATACCAGAAATTTTTGCTCCTGGCATTGTTTCAGTAGATGGCATATATGAAGGTGAGGTTACTTTTTCGCCTGATTTAGATGAAATGTATTTTTCGCCGACAATAGAAGGCCATTCTTATGTCTATTTCTCAAAACTCGAAAAGAGAAAATGGACCAAACCTACAAAAGCAAACTTTACTAAAGGCAAGGTAAGTGACGAGTTTGGTGCAGTTGTCAGTTATAGTGGTAAAAGAATTTATTTTGCCACTTACGATACTAAAGCTCCTCTTAAAATTTGGTATGTAAATCGTACTGAGGATTCCTGGAGTGATGCAGTTCTACTTGATTCTCCTATCAATAATGATGATGTTGTTAGACCCGTTGCAGCCAAAAACGGTGACCTTTATTATTACAATGAATCAAAGGGAAAAATGTATTATGCCGCGAACAAAAATGGACAATTTCCCGAAGTACGCGAAGTTGGCATTGCTTATGGTTCACTAGGATTTATTTCCCCTTCTCAAGATTATTTAGTGGTGCAAGCCCATAAAGAAAATGATAAAACCAAAGACAAGGATATATTTGTCTACTTTAAGAAAAAGGATGGTACATGGTCAGTACCAATAAGTCTTGGAGATGCTGTAAATACTAATTATAGAGAAGGTGGCCCTACTATCAGTCCTGATGGTAAGTATTTATTTTTCAATAGATATGTCGAAAAAGGAAAACGTGGAATGCCAAACGTTTACTGGGTAAGTACAGAAATTATCAGTCAGTTAAAAACAGCTTATTTTAACAAGTAACTATAAATGAGAGTTTACAAGCTCTCATTTGTCTAAAGGTACACATTTGGATGCCTTTAATTGAATGACTCACCACTTTATCGTTGTAAAATAAGGATTAAACAATGAGCCGCGTTTATATATTTATCAGCCTGCTGCTTTTTACGCTAATTACCAGTAGTAAAAGTTATAGCCAAGAAGAATTTCCAGTATTCAAAGGGCCATATCTTGGACAAAAACCACCGGGTAAGGTGGCAGAGCCTTTCGCACCTGGCACCATATCCAAAAATGGCTGGGAGCTTGAGGGTGTGTTTGCCCCCGGTATGAAAGAATTTTATTTCACTTTAGATCGCGCTACTGATGTTAAAGATTTTCGTCCCACCGTTGTCGGCTTTCGTCAGGAAAACAATGTTTGGAAGCAATATACTGAATTTCCAAGAATAGGTGAAATGGTATTCTCTCCTGACGGTCAACGTATGCATATGGCAAAAGGTTATAAAGACCGCGTCGGCGATGGTTGGTCAGAACGTAAAAGCCTAGGACCAATGTTTGACCGTAAAGACTGGGGGATTATGCGGCTGTCGGCATCGGCTAAAGGAAGCTATGTTTTTGATGATGCTAAAAATAAAGTGATCCGCATATCAACATATAAAAATGGCAAGCGCCAAGCACCCAAAGTGATGGCGCAAGTTATCAATTCAGGTATAGCAACTGCCCACCCTTTTATCTCGCCAGATGAAAGTTACCTAATTTTTGATAGTAGACGGGAAGGCGGCTATGGTGAAGCTGATCTTTATATTAGCTTCAGACAAAAAGATGACTCATGGGGCACAGCTTTCAATATGGGAGCTAAGGTTAATTCTGACCAATCGGATTCCTATCCAACAGTAACACCTGATGGCAAGTACCTCATCTTCAACAGAAGCATAGATAAGAAAACTTATAATGTGGATATCTACTGGGTAGACGCACAGATAATTGAAACGTTAAGGCCTAAATAATGAAAGCTAATTATATTTTTATCACTCTTCTACTTTCTATTTTAACTATTAGTAGCAAAAGCTATAGCCAAGATGAATTTCCAAAACTGAAAGGCCCCTATATGGGACAGAAGCCACCAGGCCTAGTAGCAGAGCCCTTTGCACCTGGCATCATATCCAAAGAGGGCTGGGAACTTGAAGGCGTTTTTGCCCCCGGTATGAAAGAATTTTACTTCACGACAAACCGAAAACACGCCACGGTAATTGGCTTTCGTCAGCAAAACAATGTCTGGAAGAAATACATTGAATTCCCTAGAACAGGTGAAATTGTTTTTTCCCCCGACGGCAAGCGCATGTATATGGCAAAAGGATATAAAGAACGGATTGGCGATGGTTGGTCAGAGCGCCAAAGCCTTGGACCGATGATTGATCGGAAAGATTGGTATATTATGCGCCTGTCGGCCTCTTCAAATGGTACTTATGTTTTTGATGAAGCCACTAGAGAAGGTGATGGTGTTCTTCGTTATTCACGATTAATCGATGGTAAACGTGAAGAGCCGAAGCCACTCAGCAAAGAAATAAACAAAGGAAAATGGACTGCCCATCCTTTTATCGCACCAGATGAAAGCTACATAATTTGGGATAGTGAAAATGAAGGCGGCTTTGGCGGCACTGATATTTATATTAGTTATCAAAAAGTAGATGGTTCATGGGGTCCCGCCATCAATATGGGCGACAAGGTCAACTCCGATAAAGAAGAATTCTATGCCAGTGTTACCCCTGATGGAAAATACATACTCTTCAACAGAGGTATGGATGACAAGGGTAATATAGATATTTACTGGGTGGATGCGCAGATTATTGAAACACTCAGACCAAAATATTGAAGTCTATTACAGTGAACTCAAAGAGAAGCCAAACGGGTTGACTTGAAAGAAATGATAAGCCTCATTTATGAGGCTTAAATATTTTAGTTTTATAAATGAATTAAGTAAACTAGAACTAAGCAGAAGCTATGCGATTTCTTCGCTCAAAATCTCTAATCTTACCCATATAATGCTGCTCAGTCTGCTTAGTCATCACGCTACGTTTTTCGTCAAGCAACTGGGCACCAAATTCCATCGACAATTGTTTTGCTGCCGACATTAATTGCTCAAATACTTCAAACGGGTCGCTAGCATTAGGTAATGTCATAAACAAACTTATGCCTTGAGTGTTAAAAGTTTCTATTTGATCTAAGTCGAAAGTCCCTGGGTTCATCATATTCGCTAAACTGAAGGTAACTTTACCATTACCAGCACTGTCTTGATGACGATGAAAAATGTCCATATCTCCAAAGCGTAAACCTAAAGTTAGCAAGGTTGGCAATAAAGCCGCGCCGGAAATAACACCTCCGTCTGGCATCACAACGGAAACAATAATCACTTCAGGATCAATGCTCGGTTTTACTGGTGCCTCAACAGTCTCTTTTGCTGATATAGATGGCATAACCTCATCGTCAGCAACTGTTGCTACCTCATCACCAAAATTTATTTCCATTTGGTTTCTTTTTAGCTTGTCGGTTACTACTTTGCGAACACTCTTTTTACGTACAGCCTTTGGCTTTTCTACCGGTTGTTGATACACCTGTTGTTTAACGGGTTCAATATCAACGTTCATTTCTGAGCGATCTAAGTCAAGGTTAACTGTTATTTTCTCTGGTGCTATTTCACTCGATTGCTCTTGTGGCGGAGCATCAAAAATTGGTGCAGTTTCATGAATGTCCGATAAATCACCTAAATTAGGCTCAAGAGATGGCTGCTTTGCACTTGGCTTTTCAATATCTTTTGGTAATGGCTCAGCATCAAATGATGGTGCTGGTGCTGGTTCATCAGGGATTTCATTCTCATTTAACCCTTTCGCTCCCACGACTCGTGCTTTACTAACACCGTCTTGATCAAATCCCGAACCATCGAAGCCTCGATTAGCTACATCAACCTTTTCATTATTTGTTTTTAGTTTATACGGATTTTTATTTTTTCTTATTGTCCAAAAACCATGAATTAAAATAGCGGCTATCACGATAGCACTAAGAATAATTAATACATTTCTAAAGTTATCTTCCATTACCTAACCTAGGGTCTATTGAGCTTTTAACTTATAACTCTATTGCTCATGAAAATGATAGCAATCGAGTCTCTTATTATGATACTTCTGCCATGGCAATCGCTTCATCAATATCAACCGATACCATTCTTGAAACACCTGGTTCAAACATGGTAACGCCGGTTAAATGTGAGGCCATTTCCATTGCTATTTTATTATGGCTAATGTAAACAAACTGCACTGTTTGGGACATTTCCCGAACAAGATTACAAAATCTACTAACATTTGCATCATCAAGTGGTGCATCAACTTCATCCAACATACAAAAAGGTGCTGGATTTAAACGAAAAATTGCAAAAACTAATGATAATGCGGTTAGCGCTTTTTCTCCACCAGATAATAGGTGAATCGTACTATTTTTTTTGCCTGGGGGTTGCGCCATAATAGTAACCCCTGCATCAAGCATGTCATCACCCGTAAGTGCCAAGTATGCTCGTCCGCCCCCAAACACTTTAGGAAATAAGGCTTGCAAGTCTTTATTGACCTGATCAAATGTCATTTTAAACTTGTGGCGACTCTCTTTATCAATTTTTGCTATTGCTGATTCTAATGTAGAAATAGCCGTGGTTAAATCTAAATCTTGTTGATCAAGGTAATTCTTTCGTGTTAATTGCGTTTCATATTCATCAATTGCTGCTAAATTAATCGCGCCCAGCAAGCTAATATCTTTAGTTAGCTTGATAAGTTGAGCTTGCCACTGTGACTCCTTGGCATTTACAGGCATATTTTGCTGCACGTTTTTTACATCTTGCCCTAACTCAACTAACTGCTCTAATGCTGCTTCCGCTTTTAAACGGTAACTTTCGCCATCTAGATGAACTTTATTTAATTGCTCTTTTAATTGATTAATTTCTTTGATCGTTTGCTGTTGTTTTTGCTCAACAGATTCAATAACAGCTTGGCTATCTGCCTGCTGCTGCTGGATCAAAGTAAGCTTTTCATTAACATCACTCATCGCAACTAACCACTGCTGTAACTGATGTTTATCTTCCTCTAATGGTTTGACATTATCATCAAACAACTGGCTACTCAGTTGTTGCTGTTGCGTTAAGTGTTGAATACTTTCTTGAAAGCGCACCACATTCTGCTGACATTGTTGGTGGTCATTTTTAACTTTTTCTAAACTTAGCTGGTGTTGGTGCTTCTCTTGCGTAAGTTGTTGCAACTTAGCCTGTTGAGCATCAACAGTTAACTGCATTTTTTCAGCTAGGTTGGCATAATCGCCGGATGTCATTTCAACCGTTTGTTCCAATGAAACTTCTGCCGTTAACTCAGTCAATGGCTTCGTTTGTTGCTCTAGACTTAGCTGCTCTAGATTTAATTGTTTTATAGCTTGCTCTATTTCCTGCTTAGTTTTAATCAGTTGGTTTTGCTCAGTCATAAATTGCTGCTGTTGCTGGGTAACTGTTTTAACTGTTTGGTAGAGTAATGCTAAGCTTTGTTTACTATCCGACAAAAGTTGTTTTTGGTTAGCAAGTTGTTGTTCATAATGCTTAAGCTCGTTATTCAATTGTAATTTTTTGCTTTGTTGCTGCGTTTCTTCAATCACTAGTTGACTTAATTGCTCAGCAATAAGTGTTAGTTTTTGTTGATACTGCTTAAGTTGCTGCTCATTTTGTAAATAGTTACTGACTTGTTGTACAGACCCTTTTCTTAAAAAATGATGACCAAGCCAAGTACCGTTTTGGCAGATCATTGACTCATCTTCCGCTAAAGACTTTATTTTTGTTAACGCATGTTGATAGCTGTCTGCTAAATGTACTTTATTTAAAGCTGTTAATGATAAGCCAATACCATTTACTTTTGTTGCTAAGGTTCCTGCAACAGTCTTTGAACTAATATCAGAGGTTACTAACGATAAATGTTGTGGCGCTTGATTATCAAAGGCCGTCGAAGAGGGTAATTCGTTGACATATTGAGCCGTTAGACATTGTGCTAGTACTAATTCAATTGCCAACTCCCAACCGGGCTCAACATCAAGTCCTTGCTGTAGCGACTGATGTCTTTCACGACTTTTATCATCTTGTTGTGGTGTTAATTGAGTTAACCATTGAGACTGCTTAACCTGCCAGTCGCCTTGCTGGTTTTGCTTTTCTTCCAATAAAGCGCTGCTTTCAAGTAAAACGTTTTGATTCGCTAAAAGCTCACTTTTTTTCTTAATAATGAGGTATTCCGCTTGTTTACTTTCTGCTAATTGCTGCTGATTTTGTTGGTACTGTTCAGTTAACTCAATTAGTTTTGCACTACATAAAGCTTGCTCAGATAAAAGCTCATCATCACTAAGCCCTTGCTTTTCTTTTTCAAGTTTAATGAGAGATTGTTCTATATGTGATAATCGAGCATTGGCTTGTTCGAGCAAAGCAGATTGGTGACTTTGTTTTTTTGCATTAGCTAATTGCTGATGCACTTGATCTTTTTGTTGCTGACGGAAAGTTTCTTGTTGTTGATGAAAACTTTGCCATGCTTGATGGTTATCTTGCTGCTGGGTAATACTTTGTTTTAATTCTTTTTGTGCTAGCTCAATGCCCTGCTCAATAATTTGTATTTCAGGGGTTAGTTTATTCAACCGTGATTGTTGACTGGCTAGTTTATCTTGTTCGTGTAATAACGCTTGTTGTGCATTCATCAACTGTTGTTGATTAATTTGTTTATCTTGCTGCGTTTTTTGCTGTTGCTGTTTTGTATGCTTTAAACGCTGCTCTACTCTGGCAATATCATTGGTTAGCTGTAATTTCTTTTGTTGCAGAGCTTGATCATTATCACCATTACTTAAGCGTTTTTGCTTAGCGCTAAATAAAGTAATATCTTGCTGCTTTTGTAAAAGCACACATTGTGCTACTTGTTGTTGAAAATTGTCTAAACTTCGTTGCTGAGTTTTTGCTTGCTGATCAAATTTTTGCCAACGTAAAACTGCCAGCTCAGCTTTGAACTTTCTTTCTTGTGCTTTAAGGGTTCGATAACGCTTGGCTGCTTCAGCTTGTTGATGCAACTTGTCAATTTGACTACCAAGCTCGACACGAATATCGCCTAAACGTTCGAGGTTTTCACGAGTATGGCGAATCCTGTTTTCTGTATCACGTCGACGTTCTTTATATTTAGAAACACCAGCGGCTTCTTCGATAAAAATGCGTAAATCTTGCGGTTTTGATTCGATAAGTTTAGATATAGTGCCCTGTTCAATAATTGCGTAACTTCGAGGGCCTAAACCAGTGCCAAGGAAAATATCGGTAATATCTTTTCTACGGCATTTACTACCATTTAAAAAGTAACTATTTTGACTATCACGATTAACCAAACGGCGAATAGAGACTTCCGTTCTATCTGCCATGCTACCTTTAATGCGACCAGAACGGTTATCAAAAACCAACTCAACACTGGCTTGTCCTATGGGTTTTCGACTTGCAGCACCGTTAAAAATTACATCAGTCATGGCATCGCCACGCAGATTTTTTGCTGAGCTTTCACCTAAGACCCAGCGTACGGCATCAATAATATTCGATTTTCCGCAGCCATTTGGCCCTACGATAGCGGTCATTTGTTGCTCAAACGGCACTTTTGTTGGATCAACAAAAGATTTAAAACCAGCCAGTTTGATATATTTAAGACGCATTAAGCAGAAAAACCTTCGCAAGCACTGCGTATCGCAGCATTATTATTGTTAATTTAAAACACTTTAACAGCAAACTCTATCAGGTTTCGATGTACTTTGTAACAACTGTCACTTCTCATCAAGCCCCTTTGCTTTTATACTAATCAACTCTGCATTATATTTTCATTAAGGTATTAAAAAGTAAGCTAAATGGACTCAAAAAATCAACAGCATTTTGCCTATAGTGGCGCAGGATATTTTATTAAAGGTTTTGAGTTACTTCGCTCAAAGGGTATACGCCGATTTGTTTTTATCCCTTTAATGGTCAATATCATTTTATTTAGTATCGCGTTTTACAGCCTATTTTTACAATTAGATCATTATATGTTGATCATCCAAGATTGGTTGCCAGAATACTTTTCTTGGTTAACCGCCCTACTTTGGCCAGTTGCCCTGCTATTTTTATTAATTATATTCTCTTTTATTTTTAGTTCTGTTGCCAATTGGCTAGCCGCGCCTTTTAATGGTTTACTGTCAGAAAAGATCGAAGAGCTATTATTAATAAAAAAAGGAAGTACTCAGAAAAATCCATCTTCTAGCACTGTCCTTGGTGGAATTAATGAGGTGGTCAAGGATGTACCAAGAACCTTAAGTAGAGAGTGGTGTAAACTCAAATATTATTTACCACGGGCTATTGGTTTTTTTATCCTTTATTGGATTTTACCCATTATAGGACAAGTGTTGTGGTTTTTGTTTTTAGCTTGGATGATGGCTGTGCAATACAAAGATTATGCGTTTGATAATCACAAAATTAACTTTGATGAAATGCGTTATGTATTAAAAGAAAATAAAGGCTTAAGTATGAGTTTTGGTATGACAACCGCAGTATTTTCAATGATACCTATCGTTAATTTAGTGGTAATGCCGGTTGCAATTTGTGGAGCAACTGCCCTATGGGTTGACCACTATAGAGATGATTTTGTCGACCGTTCACACTAATTAACTAATAATCAATAAGTTAGTATAAATTAACCAATACGCTTTATTTAGCAACATTTATTGCTAACACTTTATACTAATTGAGAAATTTGGATATTCTCGACTTTTTCGCCATACTGTTGCTTAAGTATTATTAATTTTGACCTTTAATGAGATTTAATATGATAAACAAATTATTCTTTTCCGTATTATTAGGCATATCTTTGTCTACTTACTCGGTATCATCACCAGCAGAAAATAGCTCAGATAAAAATGTAAAAGAAATAGTAATCCAGACGATGGATGACGCAGTAATATTTGCTGATTTTAGTGATGAGCTTCCTGCGGTAATAAATTACTTTACTTCATATTCAGAGCAAGAGATCTTAGATTTTTATCAAGCACTATACGGTGAGCCAAGTAATTCAGAGATCAAACGAGGACGTTTAACTTTGCATTTCACATTTCAACAGCGTGCTTATCGAGTGATCATTTCTCAGCAAAATAAAAAACGTCAAGTTGATGTACTTGTCCAATAAGAAGTTTCATTAAATAGAACAATAGTGTGGCGTTCAGTAGAAACATTCATCCTTCATACAAAACAAAAAAACCAGCTTAATCATACTAAGCTGGTTTTTTCTGATCTAACGATCAAAAGTTACTTATTCATTACTTATTCAATGTTTGCTCAAACAACTTATAAATACGACGATATTCATCTAACCAAGAGCTTGGTTGCACAAAACCATGTGGCTCTACTGGATAAATTGCCGTTTCGAAGTTTTGCTTTTCTAGCTCGATTAAGCGCTGAACTAAACGAACCGTGTCTTGGAAAAATACATTATTGTCCACCATAGGGGCATTAATTAATAATGGTTTCTCTAAACCTTCAGCAAAATAAATTGGCGAACTACGCTCATAAGCAATTGCGTCATCACCTGGGGTATTAAGAATATTTGAAGTATAACCATGGTTATAATACGCCCAATCTGAAACTAAACGAATAGCAGAGCCAGATTGAAATAAGTCAGGTTGCGTGAACATTGACATTAACGTTAAGAAACC
>Ga0105356_10002655_pt1 | contig 17789 bp, 14 predicted proteins | sample GOMGulsemesocosm_3_FD_83502 | JGI IMG/M metagenome (GOLD analysis project Ga0105356, IMG submission 83502) | Methane-oxidizing microbial communities from mesocosms in the Gulf of Mexico - GOM9D Gulf of Mexico | ecosystem: Environmental > Aquatic > Marine > Cold seeps | place: Gulf of Mexico...
ACTATGTGCTAACCCTTCATTTTCAAACTTTTTTGAAAAGTGAGATTTTGAAAATGAGTAATCGATATTTTTTCCAATAAGTCCAAATTTAGACATCTATTTTTCTTGTTTTTTGACCATACCATTCTAAGGCAAGGACAATTAATATACCAACGATTATGTATGCAATTGCGATTAAAGTTTCTGAAGAGAGTTCAGGAATAAATCGCTTATAATTTTCAATAATTTTTTCTCCTGTTGTGTCTAGCGAAAATGAACCATCTTCTGTTGCTTTATAAAGGGTTCTTTTCCATGGCCAAACTACTCCCAGAGATCCAATAATGAATCCCATTAAAATAGAAAGGGTTATATTTTTATAATGTTTAAGGACATAGCTTAAAACATGTGAAAAAGTGACCAAACCTGTAATAGACCCTAAGGTGAAAACACCCAAGACTTTGAGGGTTTTAATACGTAAAGGGTCACCGGTAAAACTAAAATCACCTTTAAATATATCAAATATAGTATCGTATAGGGCATTGACGGAGTCTACAAGTAATAGTACATAGTTTCCTAGTAAAATGAGAATGAACGATCCTGAAAACCCTGGCAATGTCATTCCAGAAACACTAATGATACCGCATAGAAATACAAACCAAAGATTATCATTTTCCTTGGCCGGATCTAAAAAACTTATCCCAATGCCTATAATTACACCCATGCATAAACCTACAACAGTCCTAGTATTCCATTTTTTAAAATCTTTATTTATATAGTAAATGGAGCCAATGATCATTCCGAAAAACACACTCCATACATAAAGTTCAAAATGGACAATGAGAAAGTCTAAGATTTTTGATACACTGAAGTAACTTACTATCATTCCTAAAAACAGCAAGCTTAAAAAGCGACCATTTATGTAGCGAAAGCAGCTTTTGAATCGTCCGTTAATGAGCAGTTTAAATGCTTTACTATTTACTTTTTGAAGAGAATAAATAAATTCTTCATAGAAACCTGCAACAAAGGCAACAACACCACCAGAAACACCAGGTACCTTATTTGCCGCTCCCATACCTAGTCCTTTTATGACTAAGAATAATTTGTCGGTAAATGATCTGGTACTTTGCATCCTGCGTTTTAGTCGTTAGTTTTTGCTCCAATTTTCTCTAACAATATTATGGTTAAAAACCCGGCAATCATTAGTAAAATAGCAAAAGTTAGTTGTGGGTCTCCTTCAAAAGAGAACGGAGAAATACTCTCATCCAATAACGGTATCTCCTCACCTTTAGAGTTTGTTCTCCAACTAAGAATTTCTTTCCATGGCCAAATTTTATTTAAAGAACCTAAAATGAATCCAGTAAGTGCTGCTAGCGTAATATTGTGATAATGTTTGAACAGCCATTTTAAAACGTGACTGAAACTTAATAACCCTACTAATGCTCCAAATATGAAAAGTGCTAATTTTTTCAAATCTACATCATGAATTGCATCACTCAAAGTTTTATATGCTCCTAATACTACCAGGATAAATGAACCAGAAATACCTGGTAATATCATTGCGCAAATGGCAATAGCACCGGCAAAAAATAAGAATAATGGATTCTCGTTATCTGTTAAACTTGGTAGTGTAGTAATATAATAGGCTGCAACTGCACCAATAATTAAGGTAATTATAGAAGCAATATTCCATTTGGTAATTTGTTTGCCTACAAAAAGTATACTCGCAATTATAAGTCCAAAAAAGAATGACCATATTAAAATTGGATGAAACTCAATGAGATATTTTGCTATCCTCATAAACGTGACATAGCCAATGAATATTCCACATAATAAGGCTAACAAAAAATTACCGTTTAGTTGTTTCCAAAAAGTTTTAAAGCCTTGATTAAATAGTGTCTTTAGTAACGAGACATTAATATTGCTAATCGTAGAAATAAGTTCTTCATAAATGCCAGAAATAAAGGCAATGGTGCCACCAGAAACTCCTGGAACTGCATCTGCTGCTCCCATTGCTAATCCTTTAAATGAAATGATTAGGTAATCTAAAAATCGTCTTTGCATTTATTTATGTTTAAGAACGATAAAGGTAAATATTTTTATTTGGAAGCGTTTTTATATTTAGCTATAATTTCTTGCACCTTACCTTGTTGATAGATTGCAGGAAATAATTCTTCAAGAATAAAGTAGTATTCAGCATTTAAATGCAGTGCGCTTTTAAGATAAATATAGCCTTGTTCTTCTTTATGCATCATATAATGAAGTCCAGATAAACGGAATTGAATTTCTTCATTATCAGGATAAAATTCTGTAGTCTGGTCTAAATTAAATATTGCAGCTTCATATTCGCCCAATTCAGTTAGAATATCTGCTCTTGTCAGCCATGTGTCTAACTCAAAATTACCAAGTTCTAAGCTGCGTTTGTAACCACGTTCAGCTTCCTCTAAAAAATTTAAACGATGATTTATTTGAGCGTAGATTTTCCAATACTTAACATTATCGGTGTCTATATTTATCGCTTTATTAATATAGTATAAGGCCTTTGAGTAGTTTTTGTTCTTATTATAAAAATTGGTAATAGCGATCCAACCTTTATCCAATAAAGGATCTTCTTCAACTGTTTTGTAGTAATGTTGCACAGCTAGATCTTTTTGACCTAATTTTTCATAGCAATGTCCAATTCGCAATAAAGCAAATGATGTTGGATCATCCAGAGCTAAGGTTATTTTATAATTCTCTATAGCTTCTTCAAAACGTTTTAGCTTTTCAAGGACCTTACCCTTTTCTAAGTAAGCCCCTATAAATACATCGTCTGAAATTATTGCAAAATCAAAAGCTGTTAACGCTTTGATGTAATCTTTAATTGTGAAATATTGTTTACCTAATTGATGCCAAGCTACCTGACTATAAGGGTTTGAATTTAGATAGATATTTAAATATTCGATAGCATCATTATTCTTCTCTAATGAATCAAAACAAAAAACGATATTAAAAAGTGAAGAATAATCATCTTGATCCAAATCTAAGCACTTCATGAAGTAGTTTTTGGCTTCTTCATAATTATCTAAAAATAGATGCTCCATACCTAAAAGCGCAAAAATATCAGCAGGTTCTTCAGCAAATTCCAATGACTTTTCTAAAATATTAATAGCCTTTTGGTGCGCATCTTGTTTGGATAAAATACTTGCCTTTTGAATATAAATTTCTTCGTTACTAGGCTCAAGTTCATATAAAGAATTTAGGAGCTCATTTGCCAAATCTAATTTATTCTCAAAAACATGAATTTCAATTTTGAATAGTTTTAAACTTGTAGACGTTGGATGCTGATCTAAACCGAGTTTGATAGCCTTTTTTGCGAGGGCCATTTTTCCTATTTCGAGATAATGATGAATAATATTCTCGAATTCGTTAGAGTCGAAAAACAACACATCGTTTGTTTTTAGCATAGACTCAAACTTTGTGAGCGATAAATTATTGTGTTCGTCGTATTGACTAAACTCCATAGGCATTTTAAATTTTCACTGAAATAAATGTAATATTCTATTTGGCTCTATTGATATTTTTTTGTCAATGTTTTCAACAAATTAATTAACATTCTAGTTTGAAGGTCTTCAAATTGGTGTTAAAAATCAGGGAGTTATGCTTCAATCTGATTTAAAACATTGATTAATATATTACACCCCTTAATAAGTGCTTCATTTGAGATGGTAAGAGGGGGAGTGATACGAATGGCGCAGGGTTCAAAGAGTAGCCAAAATAATATTAAGCCAGCATTCTGGCATTTTAAGATCACTTGATTTGTAATTTCTGGAGAAGATGTTATAACAGCCAACATTAATCCTTTTCCTCTAATTTCTTTTATTAAAGGATGTACTAAATGTTTTCTAATAAGGGCTTCTTTTTCTAATGAATCAGGAATAAGCTTGCTTGTTGTGATCTCTTTTAAAGTGGCGAGGGCCGCTGAAGCAATTACTGGATTTCCTCCAAAAGTGGTGATATGTCCTAATTTCGGATTATCTTTTAGACAGGCCATTATTAATGTTGAAGATGTAAATGCACCAATTGGCATTCCGCCACCAAGACCCTTTCCTGTCACTAGAATGTCGGGAATACAATTATAGTGCTCAAAACCAAATAATGTTCCTGTACGTCCTATTCCTGTTTGTATTTCATCTAATATTAAAAGGGCGCCAACGGCATGGCATCGTTCTCTTATTTTTGTTAAATATTCATTTTGAGGTTCAATAAATCCTGCGCCACCTTGTATGGTTTCTAAAATAACACCTGCTGTTTTTTTTGTTATTTTATTAATATCATCTTCGTTGTTATACCTAATAAAAGATACATCTGGTAGCAGTGGCCTAAACGCTTGTTTACGTTCTTCAAACCCCATAATGCTCATGGCACCCATGGTATTTCCGTGATATGCTTGATTGGCAGAAACAATTTCTGAACGCCCTGTAAATCGTCGTGCCAATTTTAGGGCACCTTCAATAGCCTCTGTTCCTGAATTTGTTAAATAGGTACACTCCAATGATTCTGGTAGATGTTTTGCTAATAACTTTGTAAGCTCTACTGCGGGTTTCTGAATATATTCGCCATAGACCATGACGTGTAAATACTTATCTAACTGCTCTTTAATTGCAGAAACAACCTTTGGATGTTTGTGGCCCAGACTACATGCTGAAACTCCTGCAACAAAATCGAGATAGGCTTTATTGTTTTGGTCATAGATATAGCTTCCTTCTGCATGCGATATTTGCATTGCTAAAGGATGTGGAGAGGTTTGGGCTTGATATTTAAAGAAATCTGTTTTAATTGTCTTTCTTTTTAAGTTTCAGTCTTGTTGCTTTTTTGCTGTCGATTTTGTTTAAATTTTTATTTGGAACTTTAGCGACAGGCTTATTTGCTTTTTTCTTATTTTGGATTTTTTTGTTAGGAGCTTTTATGTCTTCCGCAAAAAAGTCCTTTTGAGGGACATAATCTTTTAGTCCTTTAATTATTGGAAGCTCTAGTGGCGGATCATCTTTAAAAAGATCTTTCATACTTTTTGGGCGTTCTTCCTCGCGCCAATCAAATCCACGCAGTTTTCTTTCATTTTCTGGAAACTGGTCTTCTGGATAGTCTTTTCCGTCAACCTCTTTGATTTTTCTAACTTCATCAATGGTGTTTTCTGAAAGCCAAATTTTAATTTTTCCAGACTTTGCTTTATCAATTGCAACGAGTTCATTGGCATCATTTCTCAAATAATAAATAGATTCAGCGTTTTTGATAATATCAATAGTATAAAGCGCATTGTCCTTAAAAAGTCCATATAATTTTTGTCCAGCAATTTGGTTGTATCCATCGCCAAGTGTGTCTTTGCTGATGACGAATGCATCATTGAACACTTTTAAAGAATCTAATTTGTCGGTTTTAGTATTAGATAGAATATGTATAGAATCTCCTGTAATTTGGTTACCAATATTCCACAAAATAGGATTGCGCTTCGTAGTAAAATTGTCGCCAGAAGAAAATCGTTTTAAATTAATGAGTTGTGTAAGGCCAGCTTTTTGATCTACATGAATAGAATCTGCTTTTCCGCTCAAATCTGATTTATACCATTTGGCGTTGTAATAAGCTCTAGTAATACGATGATCTGGTTTTCCTGTGACCATGAGTGTATCACTATGAATGTATGTTGAATCGTTTTCTCTTACTGTAATTGCCAATGCGCGATTGGTAATAAATACAGAGTCCTTGGCACGGTAAACTTCGGCATAATGGCCTTTAATAATTGTATTATTAATAGTGTCAGTGATTTTGATATTATTCGAAAGTGAAGCATAACTTCTGTTTCTGTCAAAATAAATACTATCAGCCCTAACTTCACGATCATCATAATCTATTCGTGATTTTTTTAAGAAATACCCCGTGTTATTATTGGTGTTATAAAATCCGCGTTCACAATAAATTGTACTCGTTTCTCCAGTGATGGTTGACGGACCAAATAAGTAGGCATGTCCAGTTTCTGAATAAAAGTCTAATTGTTCTGTATCAATGACATAATCTGGATTTACCAATTTTACCTTTTGGACAAATTGATATTTTTTTATGTTCATATAATAGCGTCCTATCCTACTTGTAATAGTTCCAGAGGTATCTCGAACTACTTTTCCACCGGTATCATAATACGCTTGTTGTTTCAATCGATCAAAACGTAAGGTGTCTGATGTAATGGTAGATGTAGGATCTGTTAAAACGACGTTACCACTTCCAAAAGCAAGTTGTGTAGCTCCGCTATACTCTACATATTTTGAAGTCATTATGATACTATCGCCTTGATTGATCTTTACATTACCATAGGCCTCAATAAAATCGTCCTGAGCATAATGAATCACCTTGTCGGCCCACATCAGAATCCCAGCATGAGATATTTTAACTTGGTTCATATCATTTCTGGTTAATATTGATGCTCCAGGGTAATTTTCTTCGTCGATATTAAAGAAACCCGTGGAATCAATTCTAATTTTCCGCTGTTCCTGAGCTGAAGATAGACTAGAAAATAGGATCAAAAAAAGTAGTGATATGTATAGTGATGGATGTTTCAATTGCTTGATATTTGTGGTAAAAATAACTATTATATTATTGTTTTATTGCGAGTTAATATATATTTAATACAAAAGACCTGCAATAAACAAAGTTTAATGCAGGTCTTTTTATTTTGTAACTATTTATTACCTAAAAATAGTTTGTTTTCTATCTGGTCCAACAGATACTACTTTTATAGGAGTTTCTAATTCCTTTTCTAAAAACGCAATATATTCGTTTAATTCTTGAGGTAATTGAGAAGCGTCTTCCATTTCGGTTAAATCTTCCGCCCAGCCTTTAAATTCACTATAAATAGGACTTACATTCTCAGATTCAATATTAAATGGTAAATGTGTTATAGTTTCACCTTTATAATTATATGCAGTACACACTTTTAAAGATTTAAACCCAGACAATACATCTGCTTTCATCATTATTAATTGTGTTACACCATTTATTTGACAAGCGTATTTTAATGCTACTAAATCTAACCAGCCACAACGACGGCTTCTACCTGTTGTTGCTCCAAATTCATGTCCAACTCTTCCCATAGTTTCTCCATCTTCATCAAATAATTCGGTAGGGAAAGGGCCAGATCCAACACGTGTTGTATACGCTTTAAAAATTCCAAAAACCTCACCTATTTTATTAGGTGCGATTCCTAATCCTGTACATGCTCCAGCTGCAGTCGTATTAGAGGAAGTTACATATGGGTAAGTTCCAAAATCGATATCTAGCAAGGAGCCTTGAGCACCTTCTGCTAATATTGATTTTCCATCTCTCTGAGCTTGAAAAATATATTCTTCAGAATCAATGAACTTTAATGATTTAAGAGTTTCTATAGCATGGAAGAATTCAACTTCCAATTCTTTTAGATCATATTGAATATCTACATTGTAAAATGCTATCATGGCTTCATGCTTATTAGCTAAAGCACGATATTTTTCTTTCCAACTCTCTAATTCTATATCACCAACACGAATACCATTTCGTCCAGTTTTATCCATATATGTTGGGCCAATACCTTTTAAAGTAGATCCAATTTTAGCTTTACCTTTTGAAGCTTCGCTAGCCGCATCTAATAAACGATGCGTTGGTAAAATAAGATGCGCCTTTCTCGAAATAATAAGCGATTTTTTGTAATCTACATTTTGATCGTCAAGCTTGTCTAATTCCTTTTTGAAAATCACAGGATCTATTACAACACCATTTCCAACAAGGTTAGCGGCTTCATCATGAAATATTCCAGAAGGAATTGTATGTAAAACGTGTTTCATGCCATTAAAAACAAGGGTATGTCCAGCATTTGGACCACCTTGAAATCGTGCAATAATATTGTAGTTGGAGGTTAGTACGTCGACAATTTTTCCTTTGCCTTCATCTCCCCATTGTAAACCTAGTAGTAAATCTACTGCCATTATGTAATTAGTTAGTTTGTTGTTTTTTTGTTCCGTAAAAATAGAGTGAATGGTTTTGAATATCAATATTAAAAACTTCTTCTATAGTTTTTTTTATGGATTGAATTCTAGGGTCGCAAAACTCTATAACTTCACCAGTATCTGTAAGAATAACATGGTCGTGTTGTTTGTCGAAATACGATTTTTCATAATGTGCCTGACTTTGTCCAAATTGATGCTTTCTAACCAATGCACATTCTAAAAGTAATTCAATAGTATTATAAAGTGTAGCACGAGAAACACGATATTTCTTGTTCTTCATATTAATATATAAAGATTCTATATCGAAATGATCTTCGCTATCATAAATTTCTTGAAGTATAGCGTATCGCTCAGGCGTTTTTCTATGCCCATTCTCTTCTAGGAAATTTGTAAAAACGTTCTTTACAATCTCTTGATTCTTATTCTCAGTTTTAACACTCATAATATCAATGCAAATTTAAACTAATTTTTTTAGGTTGCTCTATTAATTTAGTTCTTTCAAGAAAAAATATAGTCCCACCTAATCTGAACATATCTATAGGGTTATATTCTGGATACTTTTTCTATACCGTTAACCTTTTTAAGTCTTTCCATTAATTTCTTAACTAAATTATTATTTTTTACTGCAATCGTTATTTTGCCCGAAAAAATGCCATGATCGGTATCGAAGTTAATATTTTTAATATTTACATGCATGTTTGCTGAAATAACCTTAGTGACTTCATTTACCAATCCTAAATTATCAATTCCAGTTAATTTAATAATTGCTGTAAATTCTTGTTGTGAGGAATCAATCCATTTAGCTTGCATGATTCTATAAGCATAATTAGATTGTAAGCTCAAGGCATTGGGACAGTTTTTTTTATGAACTTTTATACCTTCATTTATCGTTAAAAAACCAAACACAGCATCTCCTGGTATTGGATTGCAACAATTAGATAATTTATAGTTCAGTGTTTCTTCTTCTTTGCCAAAAACTAACAAATCGTATTTGGCAGTAATTTCTTCCTTATCTATGTCTATTGGGCTTTGAGGCTTCCTAATTTTACTTTTAATAAAACTTACAAAAACATTACTACGAGACGCAGCAAATTCTTTAAGCATTTTATTGTCTATTGTACTAATTCCGACGCGATAAAATAAATCTAAACTTGTTTTTAAATGAAAATATCTGACTAGCTCATTTATAGATTTTTCATTGAGCGTAATTTTTAATTGCTTTAGTTTACGGCGTAATACTTCCTTGCCTTCAAGAGCAATTTGTTTATTATCTTCTTTTAAGGACGATTTAATTTTACCTCGTGCTCTGGCTGTAGTGGCATAGTCCAACCAGTTTGAATTGGGTTTTGAATTTTCCGAAGTTAAAATATCTACTTGATCTCCACTTTGTAGTTCATGACTAAGCGGTACTAGTTTTCCGTTAACCTTGGCGCCACGTGTTTTTAGACCAACTTCAGTATGGATACTAAATGCGAAATCTAATGGTGTGGCACCTTTAGGGAGTGATTTTAAATCTCCTTTAGGCGTGAAAACGAATATTTCTTTTGAATATAAATTGAGCTTAAACTGCTCCACAAAATCAACAGCGTTCATATCTGGATTTTCCAATGCTTCCTGAAGTTTATTTATCCAAGTATCGAGGCTGTCTTCCTGAGTTTTTTCTTGTTTGTATTTATAATGTGCAGCATACCCTTTTTCTGCTATTTCGTTCATTCGTTCACTTCGAATTTGAACCTCTACCCAACGCCCTTTGGGGCCCATTACAGTAATGTGTAAGGCTTCGTAACCAGTAGATTTAGGTGATGAAATCCAATCGCGTAGACGGATAGGATTTGGTCTAAAGTGATCGGTGACTATTGAATAAATTTTCCATGCCAAAAACTTTTCATTCTCGGGATCTGAGTTATAAATAATTCGAACGGCAAATTTATCATAGACTTCATCAAATGAAACGCCCTGCTTTACCATTTTGCGTCGAATAGAGTAAATAGATTTTGGACGTCCTTTAATATCATAATTTAGGGCTTCCTTATCTAGGGATTTTTTTAATATGCCGTTAATCTCTTTTATATAGGCTCCCTGTTGTTCCTTGCTATCTTCTATTTTTGTGAAAATATCATTATAGACTTCAGGTTCTGTATATTTGAGTCCTAAATCTTCAAGTTCAGTTTTAATATTATATAAACCAATACGATGCGCTAAAGGGGCGTAAATGTATAAGGTTTCAGATGCAATTTTCACTTGTTTATCCGGACGCATGGCGTCCATAGTTTGCATGTTGTGAAGTCTATCGGCTATTTTAATGATTATAACACGAACATCATCATTTAACGTGAGTAACATTTTACGAAAGTTCTCAGCTTGCATGGATACGTCCATATCCTTTTTAAGAGCTGAGATTTTGGTAAGGCCGTCTACAATTCTTGCAACTGATTCTCCAAAGAGACGTTCAATGTCAGCAATTGTATAATCTACATTATCTTCTACAACATCATGAAGCAAGGCAGCGGCAATGGAGGTGGCATCCAAACCAATTTCATCAGCGACAATTCGCGCCACAGCAATAGGGTGAAAGATATAGGCTTCCCCAGATTTTCTGCGTTGTTCTTTATGAGCATCTACAGCTACATCAAAAGCACTACGAATAAGTTTTTTATCTTGTGTAGTAAGCGTTCTATAACTTACTTTTAAAAGCTCTTTATATGCTTTTGCAATGGCTGCATTTTCCTTTTCTATCTCTACCTCTGTCATATATTAAAAATAACATAAAGAATATTAATAGCCAACAGTTTTAGTGAATTTTGATTTTTTTAAATTAAGGTGAAGGCACAACTATTTTTTGAATAATACGAATTAGGAGAAATCATTCAAACTCATTGCTCTAATTAAATTTTCTATAACAATAACACCCTTTTCAAGCTGGTCCTTTTCAATAAATTCATTTGCTCTATGTGCTTGGGCAATTGACCCTGGACCACAAATTATACTTTGAAATCCTGCTTCGGCAAATTGACCGGCTTCTGCAGCATAGGCAACAGTATTTAATTTCGTATTGCCAGTAATTCGTTTAACGATGTCAACAACAGCTGAGTCATCTTTAGTGTCAAGAGCAGGAACAGGAGGGTGATTTTCAATAGTTGTAATTTTAAAATCAGGATATATTGCTCGAAGGACTTTTTCTCTATCTCTACAATGCATTTCAAATTCACTAACAATTTGCTCTGTTTTGTCCATTGGAATGGTTCTTAGATCCCAGTAAAAATGAGCTTTATCGGCGATTACATTAGGCGCAATTCCACCATGTATTTGTCCAATATGTATAGACGTGTGAGGCGGTTGAAAACGATTATCTATACGTCCATCCGTAATCAAACTATTCATTTTATCTTCTAACCATAGCACTAATCTTGCAGTTTCATGAATGGCACTTACTTCTTGCTTTATTCTACTACTATGTCCGGCTGAGCCATTCACATAGGTTTCTAAAATGTAAATCCCTTTTTGACCTACAATAGGTTCTAATAAAGAAGGTTCTCCAATAATTGCATATTTTGGAGCCTCAGTGTAAGTATCTTTAATATGTTGCGCCAATTCTGGACCGGCTAAGCACCCAATTTCTTCATCGTAAGAAAAAGCAAAATAAATGGGTTTGGTCAGTTCGGCGTTAACCAATTTAGGTAAAGCCACCAAGCAAGTTGCAATAAATCCTTTCATATCACAAGACCCACGTCCATATAGTTTCCCATCACCTTTATCTGTTAATTCAAATGGATTGGTATCCCATTCTTGACCTGCAACAGGAACAACATCAGTATGGCCTGATAATATAACACCGCCATCTACAGCTGGTCCAATTCTACAATGAAGAGACGATTTGTTGCCTTCTTTATTTGGGCACATTGTAACTTCTATTCCGAAAGACTCTATATGTTCCTTAATCCAATGGATGATGCTTAAATTACTTTCTCCTCCTAAAACAGGAAAAGAAACGAGCTTAGCTAAAATTTGCTCTACTGTCATATACTATTGATTTTTGTTTTAGTTATACCCTGTTGCCACGGCAATTATTAATGCAATAAATGATAATCCAAGCAGCATTAAGGCTACCGGAAAAATAAATCGTAACCATTTATCTAATGTTACGCGACACATGCTTAGCATGGCAATCAACCCTCCTAAGGTAGGATTGACTAAGTTTGATAATCCATCGCCTATTTGAAAAGCTAAAATGGTTGTTTGTCTAGTAAGCCCTAATGATTCTCCTAAAGGGAGCATTACAGGTAAAGTAGCTAGGGCTTGACCGCTACCTGATGGAATAAAAAAGTTAATAACTGTTTGAGAGACCGACATACTAATGGCAGACGCATAAAGAGGTAAGTCCTTTAACATTTGTGCTAAATTAAAAGAAATAGTATCTCCAATATTACCCATATCCATGAGAACTTTAATGGAGGTTGCATATCCAACCATAAATGCCCCTGGAGCCGCTTTCGAAACCGCATCTAAAACAGTTTCACTCATAGTTGTTGCACCCATTTTGGAAACAATTCCACATAAAATAGCAACCATTAAAAACACAGCAGAAAGCTCATTTATATACCAATTAAGATTAAAAACACCATATAATATGACCAAAATACCTAGTAGGAAAATGGAAATTACCATCCAGTTATTTGAAGTTATGGTATAATCCTGAATGGGTTTTGAAAGTGAGATCCCGTTTTCATTAAGTCCTTTCCCTAAGCTCTTTTCTGGGTTTTTAGTTATTTTTTTAAAATATTTTACATTGTAATATGCCATTATACTCAAGGCCATAAAGCATAATGCACTTCTTAACAAAGCCCCTGAAAACATTGGTAACTCGGCAATTTTATGACCTGTTCCTACGGTATAAGCATTGATAGGGGAGAGTCCAAAACCAATGGTCATTGCACCAACGGATATCCCGGCAGCCAATACTAAATCGCCACCCAATGCCAAACTCAATACAGCTGCAATGGGTACCATCGCAATATTGTTTTCATAACCTACAGCAACACCAAGAAAACCATAGATAAAGGTCATGATAACAATAATGAGGTGCTTGTTTCTTAAACCCAATTTTTTAACTAACGAACCAACCGAATTTTCTACTGCCTTAGATTTTTCCATGAACCCAAACATAATCGCTCCAGCTAATACAATAAATATAATTTCTGACGCTGCTTTAAAACCAAGAGGAATGGCTTTAAACATATCTAGGATGCCAATGGGTGTTGAAGGAATGATTTTATAGGAGTCGGGAACGACGATATTTCTGCCGTCGACAAGGACTCTCTCATAAGAACCTGCAGGTAAAAAATAAGTTAGAATTGCAACTAATATAATAATGCCGAAAAGCATTGTTACCGCATGAGGAATACGAGTGAACCACGGAGCAGATTCAGAAGTATTCACGTTGTTTTTAAAAATCATAGATTAATACTAATGTAGGGTTCTAATATAGTATTTAGTTTTTACAAATGTTCTATGCTCTCAAATTCTTTATACGTTCAAGCAAAGTGGGATGTGAATAATGCATGAATACGTACGCAGAATGAGGAGTGAGATTACTTAAACTATTTTTAGATAATTTTTTCAAAGCGCTAATTAAAGGTTCTCCTGCATAAGTGTTCTTCGCATAATTATCTGCCTGATATTCAAACTTACGCGAAAAAACATTCATGATTAGGCCTGTAATTTCACTAATAGGGCTATATAATAATCCGAAGGCAATTAGTCCTATATGAAAACTTGGAACATCTACTCCTAAAGCACTTGATAATAACGGATTTGATATTAATAATGATAAAATATAAAAAGTTAAACCTGTTAATAGTATAGAAGTGATCAAGTTAAAAATGATATGCTTTCTTTTGTAATGACCAACTTCATGAGCGAGTACAGCGACAATTTCATCATTATCTAAATCATTAATTAAGGTATCATAAAGTGTCACTCGTTTTTCACTACCAAAACCTGAAAAATAAGCATTTGCTTTGGTACTTCGTTTTGACCCATCTATCACGAATATCTTATCAAGTTTAAACCCGACTGATGTTGCGTAATTCGATATTTTGTCTCTTAACTCTCCAGTTTCAAGAGGCGTTTGTTTATTAAATAAAGGCACTATAAGTCGTGAATAAAACATATTCATAACAACCGTAAAAACGGTAACAAGTCCCCAGGCGTATAGCCAAAAATGGTCTCCAGTAAATTCATAAAACCATACGATAAGTGCCAAAATACCACCTCCAATAATAATGGTCATGGCCCATCCTTTGATTTTATCAAATATAAAAAGTTTAAGTGTGGTTTTATTAAAACCAAATTTTTCTTCAATCACAAAGGTTTTGTAATAGGCAAAAGGCGTTGTAATAATGTCACTACCAATCATAATGACACCAAAGAATATTAATGCAATAAGAATAGAGCTCTCACTATACTGTCTTGCGATATTATCGACATACTCAAACCCATCAAGAAATAAAAAACTCAGAGTAAGCAGTATAGAGAAAACGGATGTCAAAAGTCCAAATTTATAATTTGTGTTTTTATAGGATTGTGACTTTGTATATTCGTCCTCCTTGTATACATCTTGTAACTCTTGAGGTAAAACATCGTTAAAATGTTTAGCATTAAGCGCATCTAGAATTTTATCGATGATAAAATTGATAACGATTATAGCGATAATGATGTAGAATAAAGTGTTAGCTGTCATGTTTTATAAATTCCAATTAATAAAATTTCAAACCTATACATTTTTATAATGTGTGATTTTTGAGATTTGAGTGTTATTTATTTAATAATTTCTACAAGAAATTTCGTTGTCGTTTTGCTTCAAAAATAAGGATTCCTGCTGCCACTGAAACATTCATAGAATCAATTTCGCCTTGCATTGGAATAATTATATTTTGAGTTGCATTTTCCAACCATTCATTACTTAATCCAGTTGCTTCTGTGCCAACAACTATAGCTGTAGGTTTTGTAAAATTTTGACTGTGATAATTTACTGATGCTTGAAGGGCAGCACAGTAGATATTAATATTATTTTGTTTTAAATAATTAATAATCTCCGTCGTAGTTCCAGTTGCAATTTGATTGGTAAATACACAACCCACACTTGAACGAATAATATTTGGGTTATACATATCTGTTTTTGGATTTGCAATTATAACAGCATCAACATTTGCGGCATCTGCTGTTCTTAGAATTGCACCAATATTCCCTGGTTTTTCTGGAGCTTCAGCAATTAAAAGCAAGGGGCTGTCATTTTCCAATTCAAGGCCTTCAATTGATTGTTTCTTAGATTTTGCAATCGCAATAACACCTTCTGTGGTACTGCGATATGCCAGTTTTTGATAAACATCTTTAGACACTTCTATTAGCTCAATATTAGCAGTGGTTAAATCTCTAACTTGGGATTCAGAGCATAATTCGGGGTAAAATAAAATGTGTTCCAATATATAATTTCCCTTTATTGCTAATGCCGTTTCTCTAAGGCCTTCAATTAGAAATAATCCTGATTTTGTGCGTGTTCTGGATTTCTCTTTTAGTTGAACTAATTGTTTTATAAAAGAGTTTTGGGTGCTTTGAATTTGTTTTATCATTATAACTGGTATAGAGCAAAAATAACTAATAAATGTAATTTAGCCTATTAGCATCCGACAAAGCGACCAACTAAACTAATTAAAATGAAAAATCTCCTTTTTGGATTGCTAGGATTTGCCCTGGTTTTTTCGTGCAATCAAAGTACAAATACGAAAAATGTTAAAGTAAAAACTAATGAACTAGATACACGTGTTTATCTGGGTAATATTAGCAAAGTTTTTGATGCACATGGCGGAATTGATACATGGAATGCCTTTGAAAGTTTATATTTTGAAATTGAAAAACCAACAGCAAATGATGCCTATAATGTTGCTCTAAAGGATAGAAAATCATTGATAAGTATGGAGCATCATAAACTGGGTTTTGATGGTAAAAGTGTCTGGATACAAAATTTAGATACCATACCATATAAAGGCAATGCAAAATTTTATTATAATCTTATGTTCTATTTTTACGCTATGCCGTATGTTTTGGGGGACGATGGAATTCATTATGAAGACGTTGATCCAATAAGCTTTGAAGGTAAAGAATATCCAGGAGTTAAAATTTCGTATGATGCTGGAATTGGGACATCTTCTGATGATGAGTATGTTTTGTATTATGATAAGGACACTTATAAAATGAGTTGGTTAGCTTATACAGTAACCTATTTCTCAAAAGAGAAAAGTAAAACGTTTAATTTGATAAAGTACAATGAATGGAATACCGTTGCTGGAATTGAATTACCAAAAAAGATTCAGTGGTATATTTTTAAAGAAGGCAAAATAGAAGGGGCTGATGAAGGCCATGGAAGTGTTTCGTTTGTAAATGCTAAATTGTCCAAAGAAAAGCCCAAGGATGGTTTGTTTAAGGTCCCTGAGGATGGTACAATAATAGAATGATAAAAAGGGAGCTGTTTAGCTCCTTTTTTTATGTCTAACTTTAAATTGTTAAAATTTTATTAATAGAAAGTAAGAGAATGTACGCAACCTTTTTAAGATTCTACCATCTAATAATTAAATGTGCTAACCATGAAATATCTATGCGTTCTTTTATTATTATCCTTAATTCTATTTAGTTGCAATGATGAAAATATGGATGAGCAAGAAATTGCTTGTGACAATGGTACTTTTGAAGGTAGCGTCATATTAAGAACTCAGCAAGAAGTTGATGATTTTGGTGCATTATGCTATTCTAAGATAGAAGGTAGTCTCGTTATTCAAGAAAATAATATGTCAGAGCAAATTATTGATTTGAGTGCACTCGAGTCACTTAGGGAAGTGAGTGATGAATTGTTTATTGGCTCTGGTCATTTTTTGACCTTAAAAGGATTAGAAAATTTGCACACAGTGACTGGTGTTTTAAGTCTCAATGGGTTAAAATCTACCTCGTTAATTGAATTAGAAAATCTTACTGTAGTTGGCTTTTTAGGGATAGGTCATAGTAGAAATTTGACTTCATTAAATGGATTACAAAGTATAATATCTTTAAATGGACTCAGCCTTCATAGCAATGAAGTTCTATCATCGATAAATGCTTTAAGTAATGTTACAACTTCGATTTGGGACCATAGAGTTGAAATTGGATTATGTCCACAATTAACTTCAATGGCAGGTTTAGAAAATGTTACTTATACCTACCGTTTGAATTTATATGAAAATGATGGACTAGTTTCTTTGAATGGGTTACAAAATTTAAATACTGTAAATCATTTAATTATTGACGGTTGTGACGGATTGGTCGACTTAGAAGGATTAAATAATTTAGAGAACACCTTGTCAATAGATAATAATTTACCTTATAGTATTAGTATTTATAATAATTCTTCGTTGTTGTCTCTTGATGGTATTGAGAATGTTAAGTATTTGGACGGATTAATTGTCGGTACGGAGAACTCACCTAACTCGCAACTTTCAGATTTTTGCGCCTTGGAAAACTGGTCTTCCAATGGCATTTTTGATTCAAGTTCTATAAATATTGAAAACAATGCCTTTAATCCATCAATGCAAGATATTATTGATGGTAATTGCTCACAATAATATTTTAATTATGAAAAAACAAGTTGTATTATTTTTAATAGCCTTAACGATATTTAGTTGTAATGATGACGATCAAGAAATTGCTTGTGATAATGGGACTTATATTGGTGATGTTATTTTAAGTACACAACAAGAAGTTGATGATTTTGGAGCTTTG
>Ga0105356_10002661_pt1 | contig 17779 bp, 13 predicted proteins | sample GOMGulsemesocosm_3_FD_83502 | JGI IMG/M metagenome (GOLD analysis project Ga0105356, IMG submission 83502) | Methane-oxidizing microbial communities from mesocosms in the Gulf of Mexico - GOM9D Gulf of Mexico | ecosystem: Environmental > Aquatic > Marine > Cold seeps | place: Gulf of Mexico...
CCCTAATGACGATCTACCATTGTTTTTATTGGAACAAGTAAACGCGCTCGCTGAATACGATACGGAGATAACAGTTTTAGCAGCTACCCGTATGGGGCGCCCAGGAGCACCACTTGCTCCAAACATAACAGTTAGACGGTTCAATTACTTTTGGCCAACTACCAAGCAAAACCTAACCAACCTAGGCATACTCCCAGCTATTAGCAAAAGTAAATGGAATATTTTCCAAGTTCCTTTGATGTTCTACTTCGAGTACAGAGCCTTAGCCAAAGCGGTTAGAGAGGTAAAGCCAGATTACATATACTCGCATTGGTTCTTACCCCAAGGGCTGCTTTGCCACATACATGCTAAGCGAAACGATATTCCTCATGTATTCACAAGTCATTCGTACGACGTGGAAATCTGTAAAAAACTACCTTTTTTCGGACGGAAAATGGTTCGTGCAGCACTCTCCTCTGTTAAGGCAGCCAGCGCTGTAAGTCAGAGAACATTAGACGGGATATCGAGTTTCTACAGCGGAGACGAATGGGCTGATATTAAACACAAATTTCAAGTAATTCCAATGGGAATTCACCTTCCGGATATAGAAGATATTGTTCAACAGCGCAAAGTAATAAAGACCAGTGCCCTATCGGGAAAAAAGGTCCTTCTATTTATGGGGCGGTTTGTCGAAAAGAAAGGCATACATACTTTGCTAAAGGCCCTTAAAATAATAAGCGAAAAAGACCCTGAAGTCATTCTTGTCCTCGCTGGAGTAGGTCCGATCGCAGCCAAGATTGATCAGTGGATTTTAGATTTAGATTTGAAGAGCAAAGTTATTCAGCCAGGATTTGTCACCCAAAAAGAAAAGGCATACTACCTGAGAAATTCACACTTATACATTTTGCCTTCTATAAGCGGAAATAATGGTGACAGAGAAGGTCTACCAGTATCTCTTTTGGAAGCGATGTCCTACCAGAAAATTTGCATTGCAAGCGTGGGAAGTGGAGCCGAGGAGATAATAAACGACAACGTGAACGGCTACCTTTGCGAAGCGGGGCATGAAACGTCCTTAGTACAGAAAATTGAACTTGCCCTCGGTAGCAGCCGTGAAGAAACCCTAAATATGGCAAGATTAGCGCGGACGAAAGCAGAACAATACAGTTGGAATTATATTGCGCGAAAGCAGTACAAACATTTTTTTAACTAGTAAATACACGTCTAATTTGAATTCTTTAGGTTTTTACCGCCATCACTGGAGCACTGTTATTCGGAATGAAAATCCTGACCTGTTACTACAAGCCTAAGCCTGGCGGTTTCTGTCGTCGCTACTTCAGATGTATAGAAGCTTTGCTGGAAAGAGGCCACGAGGTTCACTACCTATCGCTTGAAGAATTTCCAATCGATAACGATAAATGTATCTATCATCGATTTTATTGGCCCGCACGTAGTGAGAATCTTCTCTTTTGGGCTCTATGGCATCTTGCCGCACCTATTCAACTGGCTTATTTGACACTAAAATTCAATATTGATCGACCGTTTGCATTTAACCCAAGTTACGGTTTTCTTCTTCAATTATCAAAATACCTATCTACCGACAAGAAACTCACGATTTTTTTGCATGCCGACCCAATTCAAACGCATATCATTAATGGCAAGAGCCAATTTATTATTGGGGTCGATCGTTTAGTCGAAGGCTTAGGAGTTTTTCGGAACTCACTCTACTCCGTATCAAAGACACCACTGAACGCCCTGCTGCTTCGACATAAATTTTTACTACCCGAGAAAACCGACATATTGAGAAACAATATAGAGGAGGATTTATATAGTACACACAAAAACCCTTCCTCAGAAAGTATCAATGCTGCGTGCGTGGGGATAACTGAACCACTAAAAAATCAAGAGTTTTTAATAGATTTGTGGGAAGAAATAGATCAATCAGTAATACTCAACATCTACGGGACCGGCCCGTCGCTCCGAACTTTGAAGAAAAAAGTGCAAGATAGAAATTTGCAAAATAGAGTCATATTTCACGGATGGAGTGACATGACTCAGGCTTGGGCTGATATTCACCTGCTATTGTCACCATCGCAATTAGAAGCAGCTCCTAATGTTATTCTGGAGGCCTTGGGTACAGAAACTCCCATTTTAGCCAGTGAAATAGGGGCTCATTCGGAAATGCTACCCACAAAATGTATTTTAGCTTTACAGTCTGCGAAGTGGATACATTCTATAAATGAATTTGCTCAGACACCGCCCAAAAATAGACTAGTTTATGTAAACCAATGCAGAGAGGCAAAAAAACAATTTTCATTTGATTGGGATCAGCGAATAAGTGACATTATTACCGGCTAACCTACGGATATAAAACCAAAAATTTCTATTTACCACCTGCGTACCAACTTCTTTAATCAAGCACCCTTATTTGCATGGACAGGAGGATTATAAAATGACGATTCTACAGTGGCTCTATCGTGAAGTGTATCTCTCAATCCCCCTCAAGAGGCTAAAAAAAAGAGGCCTAATAACGGGGCATAACTTCAACATGCAAAAACAAGTAATCATTGATCCCTCACACGCCTGGCTTATAGAAATAGGAAACAACGTAACCCTCTCTCCAAGAGTACATCTGCTAGCCCACGACGCCAGCACAAAAATGCATATGAACTACACTAGGATTGGACGAGTGAAGATTGGAGACAGAGTTTTTATAGGTGCGGGATCGATCATTCTTCCGGGAGTGACTATTGGTAGCAACGTTATCATTGGTGCCGGAAGCGTAGTGTCGCACGACATTCAGAATGATATTGTTGTGGCCGGAAACCCTGCAAAAATAATTTGTACAATAAAAGAATTTTTACAGCGAAAAACAAGGGAAATAGAGGATAGCCCCTGTTTCAACGAAAACTATACGGTTGAAAAAAAAATCAGCTCTGATATGAAAAATAAAATGAAGACTGAAATGAAGAAAAACGTAGGTTATGTAGTTTGATTTCCGAAGTTGATTACCCAAATAATAATATCACCCTGCAACTAACAAATCACAGCCGATATATCAATTTTCGATACCGCCACCTAACCCAACACAAGAACGACTGAGCGCAATAGCTACAAATTCATTAGCCAAAGATAAACTATCGCCATCATACTTTAACCTAGCTCTATATAATTCATCTACACAAGTTCAGGATGATTTCTCCAATAACGCCTCAAATAATCCAAGTATCTTCAATTTCGAGCTGGAAAAAGACATCTTATGCGCGACTGCATCCGCACTTTCTTTATGTTGACTGATCTGACTCGCTGACATATGAGATAGTTGCTTCGCTATATCTTTTGCTACAAAATTTTCTGAAACTAGCCCGAGAGAATTCGACCGAACGATTTCCGAACAATCAGGAAGAGGTCCCGTCGCCACCATAATTCTAGCCTGTATAAACTCAAAAAGTTTATTGGGCAAGCAATGCTTCAAATTGAATGTCGCTGGTGGAGCAAAAAAGAGCCCAACATCGTAGTCATTTAGAGTGGGGATGATCTCATCGAACGGGACGGGCTTTTTGATTCTGATAGATTTCATTGAATCCACCCGCTTACAAATTTCTTTAAAATACCTCTTATCTGTAGGCACCAAATACAAATCGAGCGAATATCTTTCATCAAGAGCAGCGACAACATCCAATAAAATTCCGATTTCCCTATTTGGATGGCACGCACCGTGATGAACCAATCTAATGGAATCTGGCGACACTACAGCTACTTCTAGGTCATTAAAATCTGGATAGCTGTAGACAAGCTCGCAAGTAATTCCAAACTCGTATTGATACTTATCAGCAAGCCCTTGGGAAACCGTCAGGACACAATCAGCTTGGGACAAATAATGCCTGCAGAAATGAGATTTAGGCGTGTAATATAACCACCGCCAGATCCAGCGATCTTCAAACTGCAGCGGGTAATATTCCCTCGCATCAAATACCAACTTCGCGTGGACTTTTTTTTCTAAAATCGAAGGTAGAAAAGAAAGGTCGCAGGTATAAATCAAATCATATGCAGATAGATTAACGCAGGATACTGCTTCTTCAACCAGATCGTTCCGTAGGAAAGCTCTGTGTCTTCCCAGCATTCGAAAACACAAAGATACCGCGATTTTGAAATACGATGGACGTTTTTGAATCGGGATTGGAATATGTGTAATATTGGAAATATCCGAGACACCCCGAGAAAGGACTGTAACATGATAGTCCTTATTGATCGCCTTTATTAAGCGCCTCGTACGCGGGTCACTTCGAATATCAAAAACTGACAAAATAAGAATGGAGTTCATAGCATTAATCCCTTAGTAGCGATTCAAACAACGCCCTATCTTCAGCTGATTGTAAATGTGAGTTGTGCCATAGAAACACAAATTCGCCATTAAACTGCCGGCATCTATTCTTAAGCTTAATCATATAGTTCGATGCTTGATCACCGTATCCTAGCCCCATGTAACAGTCGTCAATGACAGTGCGCTCCATCAATACGAGTGGTTTTTCTCTTATTGAAAGCGTAGTTCTATCGCGTAGGTCATAGAGAGGGTACTCAAAACAAACACCAGACCGAAAACCCGCCTTATCCGCGAATCCAAGTGTGCTATCGAAGCTACAGTTCGCGTTCTGCCATACTCTAGGTGTCGTTAATATATCCCATCGCAGATAATGCTGCCTCAACCCAATTGAGCTCACATCAATCTTAAGACTGTCAAGGATATTTACTAATTTTTTCTGCTCCTTTTTAGCCTGAGCATCGCTATTATAGGAATTGTAGCTTCCATGCAAACCAATTGAATGACCTCTCGAATACATAACACCCATAAGCTTTTTAATCTCAAGGTCTTCAAGATCATAAAATCCATCAAGTGCTGAAGTTGTATTATCAGCAATAAAATAAAAATCGCACGTGCAAAAATACCGCTCGCACTGCTCCATTATATAGTCGAAGGTATTATACGGGTCTGCTTGGTACCCTTTGACCTGAACCCTTAGGTAGGTTGACACCAAATAGAGAAATTCATGAGGTGACCCTCTTCGCACCAAACTAGAAAATGACCGGCGCAACAAAGAACGAAGAGAGTGAGCCCATATAAAAAATGGATGATCAACGTCACAACTGGGACGTATGGAAAACTTCCGTTCTTTGCGCTCCAGTGTAGGCCACAATTGCTTCAAGCACGACCAAAGTATCTCAATATATTCGTTAACTATAGGCCGATCCAAAAAATTTTCTTTTGCCGCTATTGATGCATATGCGGGAAATCGATGATGTATATCACGAGTAGTTACAACACTTTCCTCATATCGTGAAAGCATAAAAAATACGGACCCAACCAAATCAAAACCGACATGAATTTTATCACTGGAAATCACAATTTCTGGCGCGCCATAGATAATAGGAACTTCACTTTCAACCAGATTAATGTCGAGCTGTGATTGCGTAGAATCCCAAAAAGAAAGTGGCAAATGGGGAAGGGAATCAGGGTGCAGCCAGGAATCTTGAGCCAACCGAAAAAAATGCGTCTCCAGTACCAAACTTTTCTGATCGCCAGAAATAACAATATTATTCACATCATCCCTTGACTCAAGCTCAACATCCAAACCCAGAAATTCTTCAAAAATAACCGCTAAACAATATTCTTGTTCGCGTATGCAATACTGAGCTGGGTAGATTACTTTGAGCATAAAACCCTTATTAAAACCTATTGGTTATCTTCTAAATAGTATGTACGGTATTTAGCCACCGACGACGACTTCTCAATATAAAGGACATTCTTCTTTGTGCGACAAAATCATATCTGCTAACGAATCCAAGAAAACACTAATCATTCACTATGAGGATTCTAGAGCTGCCAAGATCCTATATAGGGAGCCCACACAGACTCAAAATCACTCTGGTATCCAGGGCGTGTTGACGGTAAATCCCCAGTAAAACCTTTAGTATAACCAGATACCATTATCGAATCCTCAATTGCAACGATTCCTTCCATCAGCGGTTGTAAAAATTCAAAGTCGATAGCATAAAACTTACCGGAGGTCGTTAAGAGAATATTATCGGGCGTGAAATTTACGAAATCCAAACCGAATTCATACATCTGTGTAATCACGTTACAAATCGCTTCCCGATACTCGGCAATCAGTCCGTCATGGTTCCTAATGTCTGGGATTGAGTCTATGTATTGAAGGACGACATACCCATCGCCCCGCCCAAGAATTCTCGGGATAAAATCAAACTTTTTTGACAGCACTTCAGCCGCGTACACCTCACGGTCCAAAAATCGTTCGAAACCAGGATGGAACGTTTTCTTAATAGCAACTTCTCCTTTAAAACGTATTTTTTCAACTTTTGACCTCTGCCCCTCTGACAGTACTGACAGAACCGGAAATCCAGTGAAAAAGAAAGACCGTCTAGCATTGACGGCTTCAGCTAGTTTTTCAGCCAGCGAACAATCCACAACTTTTAGATATTCGATTGCTTCATTTTCGTTGTCAGCCGAATGGAGTGCATTGTAATGTTCAAACCAAAAGCTCCAATTAAGAATGATATCTCGACACAGGGCTTTAAGAGACAATATTCGTTCATTACCTACACGTGGGTGTACTGCGAACTGGCTATATTTTGGAGATTGCGGATAGTAATCATAGCAGGCAATGAGATGCGCAGGGTACCCTCCCGAAAGCCTATAAGGACCGCAGTCCCACCGACCACCTCTACAATTAATTGCAACATTGAAGGCTGTGCTTTTGTCTAAGGGCACGCTTGCTAACAATTCAACCCCACGTTGATTTAATATGATATCCATGAAAGCCGGTAGAAGCCCCTGCTCGACAGCGCGCTCCCGAACGAAAAAGACTAACAATTCACCTCGTCTTATATCACTACTCATTGGAGACAGGAAATTTAGCAACAGAGGAGATTTAGATGCGAACTTCGCTAATAAGTCACCCGATGGAGTAAACCCTTTAGAGTTCAAATAAGAAAAAATTGAATCAGGTGTGATAGAAACACTCTCACCGATTGATGAACCGACTGCAGTCAATTCTCGCTCATATTGATGATCTTCATATTTTTCCCCAAAAAGTTGCTCAGTTTTGTGGAACAACAGGTGAAAAAGGAGAGAAGAAAAATAAATTGAGTCCTCAGGAACGTAGACCAGACTATTATGTAACCTTCGACGACTAAGTAATGCGGTACAGAGTCTTGGCGAGAAGTAAGGAAAACCAAGATAATCTCCATCTGAGCTGCCTGCAACAGTGTAGATGTCACACTTATAAGACCCTAAACGCCTTACCACCAAATCACTTATCTTCTGCCGGTCCTCATCTGCTATCAATATGTCGTAATCTTCACCTTCTGGGAAATCTGGGAAATCAGCCCACCATCGAAGTAATACATAGCGGGCATTTCGCTCATTCAACGTCTTAAAAAAATCTAAGGGCGTAATTCCTGGGGCAAGGTGAAATCTTGCACCGGTCCGTTGATTTGATCTGATCCTATCCGCTACAGTTCCAGTACGCACCCACTCTTGTAGACTGACGGGGAGTATTCTATATAAACGTCGCAGAATGATAATATGTATCCGGCGGAGAAAACCGAGCCGAAAGGCCAGTGTATTAACGACGTGAAACCCGATTCTCTTGGAAAATCTAAGAATCTTACTTGGGTGGTGCACAACCACCTTAATATTGTCAAAAAAATCCATAATTTATAAACCACTCGAACTAATTTAGCTCATTAGTTTTCCAGGCTAAAACCCTTCCAAGCTTGCCTTTCATTACCTTGAAATTTAGCCCTTCAAGATACGGTACAGCTAGATCGCATACCCGTTCATTTTCATTGACATAATACCATCCCGCTAGCGTGATACGAACATTTTGCGATTGTGCGAGCAACATTTTCATTCCCAAAAGAGCATCATGTTCTGCACCATTAATGGTTATATTTATCATATCCACGTCACGAATATTCATACTTGAGAGAGCTTCATCCACTGACACCACATCCACATTGATACTTTTTAGGTCTTCGTATCCCTTTCTTTTCAATACCCATTCGTCTAAAGAATTGGCAGTTCCTTCACTACGGTAGAATTTTGTTTTTCCCGAAGATTTTCCAACTGCCTTCTCAATTACGTCGATATTTTTTAAATTATTATGAGTGATATTTTTCTTAAGAACTACGAGAACTGAAGGATCTGCTTCAAACACAATAACTTTGCCGCTAGATCCAACAAGCGACGCTATCTTCATCGCGCCGTACCCGGTATAGGAGCCAATATCTAAAAAAGTATCTCCCTCCTTCGGCTTAAAAAAACGTGCAAGTTCCAGTTTTTTTGCACGGCCAACATTGAAATCATTAAGTGGATCTCGAAGCGGGTGATACTTGGAAGGTTGGCATTGAAGCCCTCCCGGCAGATTTCGAGGAGCCAGATAACAAAAAACAATATCAAAAACCACCTTAAAACAAATCTCACTGATAGCGGGAATGCGATCATTTATCAGAGAGTAAAGTTTTCTCATCTCATCATTAGGCTGAAATCCGTAAAAAATAATCCCATCGTTCAAGCGAATCCATGGCACTCCATCACCATCAACACCAAGCTCACTAACGGTTAAATTATTAATTTCGGAAATTAGGTGACGAGCACGTATAATTCTAAGCCTATCTTTTGCCCACGAAGGAAGCATTGCGACTAGATTTTTAATCATTCATCACCTCTGATCTGTAATTAATCTTTGGATAAAGCCTGAATGCCAAATAAATCCCGAACATTACCAACGTAAGGACACCCACGCCAAGCTTCATAAATTTGTAGTCTACAACGCCATCCAAAACAACGAGCACAACGCCAACTGGAATAAAAATCGCCACTTCACGGGCAATCATCACTAGTAAACGAGTGAATTTTAAATCAACAATAGACAATGTCATGACAATCTTCGAGAAATAGATAACCACCCCCGCTATTGCTAACGCGAGAATTGTCATTCGAGGATCTTCATACATTCCTACTAGGCACAAAACTGAAACGCGCAAAAGGAAGTTGGATATATTCCACCATAACTGACATTTTTGCTTTCCTAAGATTCCGAAAATTTTCGTAAAAGGGGCGGTGATAAACCAAAAAAACATCCATAAACACATAAATTCAGCATATAACCCAGCCTCTCTCCACGACTCTCCAAATACAACAGCAAATAAATCTTCTCCTATAAACATAAAAACCAGGAGTGGGAATAATAGTGAGCGTACTAAATGTTGTAGGAGCCCCTCAATCGACTCCGCCAGTTGTTCTTTCGACTTATAGTCTGCTGCTTGCTGATAAAACACTCTCCCTAAAGCACCTAAGAGAAACCTCATAGGAAGCTCCATTAGACTAAAAGCAAGAGCATAATACCCTAAAACTTCCAACCCATGAAAATGAACCAAGAGGAACAACGGTGCCTGCCAAGACAAAACACCCAGCAATATTGACCAACTTCCAAAGAGCGGGAAATCTCGATAGCGAATCGCAACGTCAACAATCGATTTAATCGACGAATGCTCTATAATAAACCCAAAATCTGACTTGGTCAGGCTAAAGAAGTAAACAAATAGGGAAAAAATTCTACCTATGACATTTGAGAAAATAAGAGCCAATGCCACTGGCTGCATCCAGAGCCCTAACCCCAATTTTAGCAAGCCCCCCGAAAGTTGGTTAACCACCTGCGCATAAGCAATTCGAGAAAAAAATTTATTCCTGGTGTTCCAATAGCTAAAAATATCAGAAACCCCCACAAAGAATACCACTATGGGTAACAGGTAGATCCAATTGCCTATCACTGACAAACCAGGCATAAAGTGCAGATCATCTGAAAACAAGAACAACAACAGAAATAAAAAACAAGCAAAAAGTGATGCGCAAATTAAACTCAAAACCATCAAATTGACAGCATCTTCATCCTCGGATGGAAGTACGATTGTAATTTCGTACCTCAAGCACGATACAACGCTAAGAATGGCTGCCAATGAGAAAAACAATGAGAACACTCCAAATTCTGACGGGAGGTAGACTCTGGTGAGTATGGGCATGATCAACAAGCCAATTGCAGATGACACGCCGCCTCCCACAATCAACCTCGATAGATTACCAACAAAAGAAGTGTTTTTCTTTTTGTTAATTTGCACTAGCGTGCCTTAACAGGCAATGCAGCCGCTAAGTCAAGGTGTAGCTTTGTTAAAAGTTCTGTCTTCGATATATACCGAAGCGAGTCATTCCTGACCTGCGAGGGGGTGTATGATTTCATTTCTAGACAATAATTTAAAATCGAATCAATATCGGGCCCGCCTTGCCGGCAAAATTGAAAATCTTCTGGGAAACCTTCTTCTGTATAGCCACAGTATACAGGAAGTCCACTCGCCAAATACTCTCTGACTTTTAATGTACAGGCCGAATTCATGTTTTGACGAAACAATGCAAATGACGAAAGTCCCACATCGCAAATAGAGCATAGTTTGCTTATAACGTCAGGGCGCTGTACTCCATGCACCTTAATTCTATTATCATGCTCCAACGAGCCTAGAGTAATACCATTTAGACTTCCAACAATATGAATCGTGAACTCTACTTCCCCTTGATATAACCTCACAGAATCAAGCAACAAATCTAAGCCATGCCAATTCGAAAACTCTGTCGCCACGAAGAGTATGCCAATTTTCCTTTTTTTGTTACTTTTAGGTCTTACCGCGATTGCAGCGCGGGCACATCCATTCGGGTATACCAACCCAAATAACTTTCCTTTTGTTATTTTCGTTCTTGACTCTTCGTACTCCAAAATTTCCTTGGTGACCGCGACAAACCCCATAGTGTTTGATAAGGTAATTTTTGAAAGGATGCTCTCTAAAAAAATAAGGATAAGCCTCAATAATCCTGCACCTAGGGTTGCCTTTAACTCAAAACCTTCCTTGGTGTGGTGGACGGTAGCGACATTTCTCCAAGAGTAAGAAAATGCGGCTTGGAATATATTTGCTGTCGAATACCTAACAAGAACGCAATCATAATCTCGGTAATTCTTGTGCAGCCACATATAGAAGGTCAATCGTATTTTGACGTAAGAAACTAATTTAAAGCGTGCGTACAGTTTCACCCGCTTCAGAAAGTTATACTTTTCCTTGACTTGATCAGAGCAAAACACCAATACATCATGATCAAGACCCGCCTCCCTAGCGGATTCCAACTCCCAATGCATTTGGCGCGCAATGCCTGCATTGTAATTCTCCATCATTACTAGGTGGAGTACTCGCACAGTCATTGTAATGCCGCTCTAATAGCATCTACCACACGATCTTGGTCGTTTTCGTCAAGATAAGCACTCATAGGTAAACTTATAACGTGCTTCGATAGCCATTCGGCGACGGGCATGCGGCTATCTGCTACACATGCCTTATAGGCTTTTTGGTGATGTAATGGAACTGGATAGTGAACCGCCGTCGGAATCGATTGCGCATTTAAACACTGTTGAAATTTGTCCCGCTGAGGAACAACTAAGGTATATTGCGCATAGACATTATGGAAATTCTCTTCAGTACGAAGAAACCTTACTCCATCTATCTCGCTGTACAGATCATCAGTTTCCACATGTTTAGCCAAGAATGAAAGAGACGCAATTTTTTGATCGTACATTTTCCCCAATAGCTTTCGTTTTTCAAGCTCCCACTCAAATACATCAAATTTCGCAAGGACAATAGCACATTGCAACGTATCCATTCGACCTCCAACTCCAATTTGACCATGGATATATCGCTCACATTGACCATGAGATCTAATTGCTGCTAGCGAATGATATATTGACTCATCATCCGTGAAAATCGCCCCTCCGTCACCATAACAGCCCAGGGGTTTACTGGGGAAAAAACTTGTGCAGCCAACGGTAGACATGCCACAGGACTTTTTATCTCCGATTCCACTACCAAAACTCTGTGCAGCATCCTCTATAACGGGAATATAACCAAAGCGAGATGCAATTTTATTAATCTCGGGAATATTCGCGCATTGACCGTATAGACTTACGGGCAAGATTGCCTTAGTTCTACTCGTTATTGCTGCTTCGATGCGCCCCACATCGATGTTTGCGGTCAATGGGTCAACGTCGACTAGTATTGGAGTTGCACCTAACCGAACTATAACCTCTATCGTGGAAACGAAAGAGAAAGGGGTTGTAATAACCTCATCCCCTGGACCAATTCCAAACGCCATTAATGAAATTAGCAATGCATCAGTGCCACTTGAAACCGCCACACAATACTTAACGCCAACATATGAAGCCAGCTTAGCTTCCATTTCACCAACTTCCGGGCCCATTATATACTGACCATGATTAAGTACCGCTGACATCCTGGCGTTTAAAGCAGCTTTAATCTTTCGTTGTTGTGCAGATAAATCTATGAATTCCATATAGTTTACTCTAAAAGCGCCATTCTAAAGTACGCAAGGGGTGTCTAGATCATGATTGATATTAAACTGGCAACCAGCCATAAATATAACTTATAAATTGGCGGAATACAGGAGTTTAGTGGTAGATTATATTACTCTTGAATAGCTACAAACACTCCAACCTAGGTTCGTTCAATGTATCCTTTAACTTTCCATACAAAACTATCATGAACATAGTCACAATTATCGGCGCTAGACCACAATTCATTAAAGCCGCTACCCTATCTCGAATATTCCACCAAGATAATTCAATAACGGAATTCATCATACATACAGGCCAACATTATGACATAAACATGTCGGAAATTTTCTTTCGTGAACTTGAAATATCGCCACCCAACCTAAATCTTCAAGTTGGATCCGGGCTACACGGTGCTCAGACAGGGAAAATGCTCGAGCTGATCGAGAATGCTTTAATTAAACAAGCACCTGATTGCGTACTTGTTTACGGAGATACAAACTCCACTCTTGCAGGCGCACTTGCGGCCTCAAAGCTAAATATCCCTGTTTGCCACATAGAAGCAGGTCTTCGCTCGTTCAATAAGTCTATGCCAGAGGAAAAAAACCGTATAATCACTGACCACCTTTCCGATGTCCTCTTTGTACCTACGAACCGCGCGAAAACTCAACTTTTGCAGGAAGGCATTAACCCCAATGCAATCATCAACTCAGGGGATGTGATGTATGATGCGTGCCTTTACTACAAGGACAAATCCGCACGCAACAGTAATATTTCACATCGCCTAGGTCTGAAGAATACGGACTATATACTGGCCACTATTCACAGGGCAGAAAACACTGATGACTCTCGACGGTTAAAACGAATTATTTCAGATTTGGTTACACTCAGCTCAAGCTATCGAGTCATATTCCCCTTGCACCCAAGAACAAAGAACCTAATGGCGAACCTTTTACAACACTTAGGGCCCCACAATATCGAATTCATAGAACCGGTTGGCTATCTAGACATAGCTCAGCTTGAAACCAATTCGATCGCGATCATCACGGACTCGGGCGGAGTTCAAAAGGAAGCTTTTTTTCACGAGAAACCCTGCTTAACTCTGAGGGATGAAACTGAATGGTTAGAGCTAATAGAATCTGGCTGGAATAAGCTCTATCCGCCAACAGATTTAAACAAAGAACCCATTCTCGATGCTGTACAAAATCTAATAGCATCTGTCCCAAGTTATACTAAACCTGTATGTTACGGCACGGGTAACGCAGCAGAGACAATCGTTAGCTCTCTAAAAGACATGTATAAATAGAGCAAGGAGAACCCTGGAGAAATTCACTCTTTAGGGGAACTAATCACCCCGTCAATTAGCTCGTAATTCAGCCCAGATACGGAGCATTCCGCCATTCCGTTTCCACTCAGAGGCATCTCCAGCCGCTCGCCGGCCTCACTCATCCAGCCAATTTGCCTGGCCGGTACGCCAACTACAAGTGCGTAATTTGGTACATCTCCTGCAACCACAGAGCCCGCACCAATAAATGCATATTTTCCAATTTTATGACCGCAGATAACTGTAGCATTCGCGCCAATTGTCGCTCCCTCTCCCACAAAAGTACTACTGTAATTACCTCGCTGGGGGTACAAAGATCTCGGATTATTGACATTGGTAAAAACTACACTTGGACCACAAAATACATTATCGCCCAAAACCACGCCGTCGAAAATTGACACGTTATTTTGTATCTTAACATCACTACCAACGGCAGCGGCCCCTCCAACATAGACGTTCTGCCCTAAACTACAATTTTGCCCGATTACCGCTCCAGAACAGATATGAGAAAAGTGCCAAATTTTTGTACCGGCGCCTATATCAGCCCCATTATCCACAATCGCAGTTTCGTGCGCCTGATAATTCATATACTAATTACTAGCCTCTTATAGATATCACTTATAAAACGGATGGAAATTATCATTCGACTGAATCAAAGTTGAAGTGCGAATGTCCGCCACAGTCTCTATTGCTACACGATTATCTTCAAGACTAAACCCCCGGCCTGCCAATACTTCCTGATAGCTTTTATTATGTAGTTCAGAAAATCCACCCGAAAACTCAATTTCAGTGCCATTTACAGTTATTGATCGATAAGTTCTAAGCCCAGCCAAGCGAGTGGTATTCGGCAAGTCCTCTTCATCGATTGATAGAAACCACCGAACTCTGGCATTCTGATATTCCAAATAGCCTGAAGTGCTTGAGATAGTGCGAAGATGAACTTGGCTTGATTGTAGCGATCCAAATAAGAAATGCAGCATGTCATAAAAATGAACTCCGATGTTCGTCGCGATACCTCCAGACTTCTTTTCATCCCCTTTCCAAGAGCGCATGTACCACTTCCCTCGAGAAGTAATATAGGTCAAGTCCACATCAAATTTCTTGCCTGATACATCACTCTCAACTTTATTTTTTAATGCGATAATGGATGGATGCAGTCGTAACTGCAAAATGGTATTGACCTTTCGTTCCGTATCTTTTTCGAGCGCAATCAACCCATCAATATTCCAAGGGTTTAATACTAGTGGTTTTTCACACACAACGTCGGCGTCGGACCTCAAGGCGAATCGAACATGCGAATCGTGAAGATAATTTGGCGAGCAAATCGAGAAACAATCAATTTTACCCTTATCTTTAGACCGCGCCAACTTATCTACATGCCGGTCAAACCGTTCAAATTCTGTGAAAAAATCAGCATTAGGAAAATAGCTATCTATAACTCCAACCGAATCATTTGGATCCAATGCCGCAACCAGGCTTCCGCCGACCACCTTAACTGCTTCCATATGCCTTGGAGCTACATACCCAGCCGCACCAATTAGCGCAAAATTTTTCATAAGCTCGTACTCGATATTCAATCAACTCGCCATTTCCAAATTAGGAAATTTGAACTGCAAATTCATCTCACAAAATTTTATTTGATTTCTCTGGCATTTCCCACTTTCTTGATGCCAAAATACTTTCTCGAAACAATTCGTATTGAGCCAATTTGTTCTGCAGAAAAAACACTTTGTTACGCTCAATGTCAATAGCCTGCTCTATAGCCTCTAGAGCCAACTCAGGGAGTCCTGCGCTATTAAAAATTGCGCTTTTTAAATAAAAAACAAAGCCATCTTTTTTGTAGCCTAAAGTTCTTTCGAGCGCAGCGATTGTTAAACTTAAGTGCCCAGCAGTTCCATGAAAGTCGAACTCTAACATAGAAACCGATGAAAGATAGGTCCTCGGCATACCTTCTATTGCGTACATTCTCTCAAAAATACGCACCATTAAATCGCCGCTGATAACTGAGCATTTCCTTTCCGCATATAAGATATAGGTTGACTTAAATGTACTTGGCAAGAAACCATTATATTTACCAGCTGCTATCTTATCAACGAATTCATCAATGCCTATATTTAAAGCCATATTGCCTCTGCAGGCTTCATTAAGCAGCAAAAAATCTAGGTGGATAGCGCGCGGCCATAATAAACGCGATTGCTGTAAGACTTTTTCTGCATCTGCGTACTTTCTCTGAGATAAGTGAGCTACAACCAAGCCGGTTTGCGCTCGTAAGGATAGCGGATGTTCCATCGCCCAAACATTTGCTTGAGCAATCGGATTGCCCCAGATCTTAGTTCTTTGCAAAGTTACAACTGCCGACAAAATAATCAAGAATATAATTACGTATTTAGGCGCCTTCCTTTGCGCGCTGTCGTTCCAACAAAGCATCGCCATGCCAGTAAAAATGAAGATCGACGGCATGTAATTTCTGTGTTCAAAATATAGTTCTAAAGGTATAAAAGTAGATTCTAGCAAATGTCCACTATAAAAACCAAACACGGTAAAGAAAAACCAAGGCCATCGACCACGGTAAAATACCGCAGCCCCTAGCACCAACAAGTGCGCCAACAGAGCGAAAGAAGTCCACAACGGAGATAAAACACCACTTGATATTGTGATGTCGTCATGTACCAGCCCCATCTTAGTACCAAATGGAAATACCAACTTACCAACGTAATCCCACACAATGCGGGACTCAGTCAGCAGACGTTCCAAGATCGTAAAATCCCTATAACTAGAATTGGTAAACGAAGAGAACTTGGATAATAAGTATGCCAAACCGAACATCATTGGGAGGGATATAACATATATAACGAAACGATTTTCTGACTCATTTCGGCTGGAAGCAATCGTCAGCTCAAAAACAAGGGCAAAACACAAAATGAGAATGCCGTTTTCTTTACTTAAAGTAGCCAGAAGACCGAAGAAATACAAGCCAACTAAAATCCAGATGCGCCCAGTCGACCTGCCCACCATGATCTGCTGCCGACCAACGATATAGAGATACAATCCCGCCAGACAAAACAAAGTAGACAATTGCGTCATTCGTTGAATGACATAAAGAGTGGTTGAGACATGGAGGGGCGCCAAAAGCCATAACCCCGCCACCAGTAGCGCTAGTTCTGTCGCAAATTTTTCACCTTTGACAGTGGAGTGCAGCACCAGACGCCTTGATAGTGCAAATAAGACAACTCCGCCGAGGCAATGTATCATCAAATTGGTATAGCGATAGTTTCCCACGCTACCTGGGAAATGTTGATCGTCAATAAGGAAGCTAAGCATCGATATCGGGCGACCTAACATGCCGGAATGATTACCAAAAACAAATGCCAGAAAGTTATTCGCGCTTGTAACGCCACCATTGTGGTTCAACGGTTCCAAATTTACCGCATCATCAACTAAAAAAACCCCGTCTAAACCTGGCAAATACAAACCAATTGTTAATCCCAATAATCCCAAAAAAAACAATGGATAATACACCTGCCAATTCTTCACGGAACTCCCAAAATATCTTCTCAATTGAAATAAAAAAAGGCCTTCGAATTTGAAGGCCTTTTCATCTAGAGTCTAAACTATCGGTATTACTGGCGACAATTTGCCGGTAGATATTTAGCTTCTAAAGAACCCTGATCGCAGGTCCACTTAACACCATTATTACTACCTGTGCCTTCGAAAACGACCGTGCCTGCAGCAATCGCCGTTGAATTAACTGTGTAAGTTAGGGTTGCGGTGGTTGCTGTAGTTACATAAGCAATTTGATCGATGTACTCACTTTGACTTGCATCATCGCTTACACCAGACTGAGCAGATGTTGGGTACACGCCCGTTGACATATAGTACTCAGAAACAGATACCTTATCTTTAGAACCAATAATCATAATCTCAGAAACCTTCGCACGCTTCGTATAATCCTGATAAGCCGGTAAAGCAACAGCCGCCAAAATACCGATAATCGCAACAACGATCATCAATTCAATCA
>Ga0105356_10002668_pt1 | contig 17769 bp, 16 predicted proteins | sample GOMGulsemesocosm_3_FD_83502 | JGI IMG/M metagenome (GOLD analysis project Ga0105356, IMG submission 83502) | Methane-oxidizing microbial communities from mesocosms in the Gulf of Mexico - GOM9D Gulf of Mexico | ecosystem: Environmental > Aquatic > Marine > Cold seeps | place: Gulf of Mexico...
AACAACCGCATTAACCACAGCAACAAGTTATTACGCTACTCAAACAGTAGCAGGTTGTGAGAGTGATACGCGATTTACAGTAGCGGTAACTATAGCAGATCCAACAGCACCAACAGGGACAGCGGCTCAGAGTTTCTGTAGTATTGATAGTCCGACGGTAGCAGATTTATCAGCAACGGGCACTACCATTCAATGGTATGCAGCAGCCACAGGCGGCACAGCGTTGACCAGTACAACCGCATTAACCACAGCAACAAGTTATTACGCTACTCAAACAGTAGCAGGTTGCGAGAGTGATACGCGATTTACAGTAGCGGTAACTTTGAGTGATGAGGAATGTGAAAACAGTACAGATGCATTGGTTGATATTAATAATACTTTTGTTGACACGGAAGTCTTTGGTAATGTGATTACTAATGATGAAGATACAGAAGGAGATACTCAAATCATAAGTAATTATGATGCAGAGACAACAGGCGGAGGAACGGTAGTAATGAACGAAGATGGAAGCTATGTTTATACACCAAAGGAGGGTTATATAGGAACAGATACTTTTACTTATACTGTCTGTGATGACGGCGTGCCACGAGTGTGTGATACAACAACGGTAACCATTGAAGTTATGCAAAAACCATCAGCAACGGATAATAATCCACCAGTAGCAAATAATGACACTGCTACAACAGAAGTAGATACACCTGTAGAAGGAAGTTTATTACCAAATGATTTTGACCCGGATGGAGATGTAATTACAGTCAATACGACACCAGTAACAGGACCAGTAAATGGTACTCTAGTAATTAATGCAGATGGAACGTATATCTATACACCAGATTTAGGGTTTGAGGGAGAGGATTCTTTTGAATATGAAATTTGTGATAATGGTACACCACAATCATGTACAACCGCAGTGGTCACGATACGCGTCTTACCGGATGACGGAGGTGTTAATGACACCTATCCTAATGATGATGCCTATAATGGCGATCCAAATGAGGATGTAACAGGAAATGTACTAGATAATGATTCTGATCCAGAAGATGATAATCAAACAGTCAATACTACACCAGTTATGGGACCAACAAATGGAACCTTAGTATTGAATGAAGATGGAACATTTACTTATACACCAGAAACAGACTTTACAGGAACAGACAGTTTTGTATATGAAGTTTGTGATGATGGAAGTCCGATGGTATGTAATCAGGCAACGGTTTATATTACGGTAAATCCAATATTAAGTCCATCAATGAGTTTGGAAAAAATTGGAGCATATTTAGATAGTGATGGAAATGGTATTGTGAACGTTGGTGACGAAATTGTATATACTTTTACAATAACAAATACTGGAAATGTAACGATAGATGGATTGATTGTAGATGATACTACCATAGGAGTTACGGGATTAGCTGTTGTACCTTGGACATTAGCGCCAACAGAGCTAGGCGTTACAACTTATGTTTATTCTATTACTCAAATGGATATTGATAATGGAGGAGTTACAAATTTGGCAATTGCTACCGGACAAGATTCAGATGGTAACGATGTATCGGACATATCAGATGATCCACTAAACCCAGATGATATAGATTCAGATGGAGATGGAGATCCTGATGACCCAACAATAACAGACCTACTTGCCTCTCCAAGCTTAGAAGTTACGAAAACTTTTGTTGTTAATAATGGGGGAGATGAAGATATTCAAATAGGAGATGTTATTACCTATACAATTACTATAGAAAACACAGGTAATGTTACATTAAAAAATATTATTTTTACCGATTCGTTTACAGACAAGGTAGGAAATCCTTTAAGCTTAGATTCGGGTCCAACATTTGTGAATGCAGAACTAGGAAGTATAGAAGGAGTATTATTGGTAGGTGAAATGGCTACATATACAGCTACATACACAGTTGTTTCAAGTGATGTCATTTTTAGTGAAGGAGCTACTGGAGGGGTGAATAACAGTGTATTGGTTAATGGAATTACACCTAATGGTGATTCTGTAGAAGATGTAAGTGATAATGGTGATGATACAGATGGAAATACTACCGATGATATCACATTTGTAGGGTTTCCTATTGTAGGAGTAGAAGCTGATTGTGTCACGGTATTTAATGAGTTTTCTCCAAATGGTGATGGGGTTAATGATGTTTTTGTTATAGAATGTCTTGAGAATTATCCGGATAATATATTAGAAGTCTATAACCGTTGGGGAAATATAGTATATAAGAAAAAAGGATACTTGAATGATTGGGACGGAACGTCTAATGGTAGAGCTGTTCTGACTAAATCTGACAAATTACCAGTGGATACTTATTATTATATTTTGGATTTAGGAGACGGTTCAAAGTCTTTAAGCGGCTGGTTATATATAAATAGATAAAAATGTTTTTAAAAAAAATAAATATAGAAATGCTACAAAGATCATTTATAATAAATGGGTTTTTATTAATAATATTTTCATTATTAGGTACATCAGGATTTGCACAGCAAGATCCACAATACACCCAATACATGTATAATGCTTTAAGTATAAACCCTGGTTATGCTGGACAAAGAGATGCTCTAAGTGTTTCAGGTTTGTATAGAACTCAGTGGGTTGGATTAGATGGAGCACCAAAGACACAAACATTAGGAGTCCATACCCCACTTAGAAATGAAAGAATTGGTCTGGGTTTATCAATTGTTAACGATAACTTGGGACCATCATCAGAGACCTATATCGATGCTAATTTTTCTTATAGCATTCCTGTAGGAATTAATAATACAGAACTTTCTTTTGGAATCAAAGGCGGAATACATTTACTTGATATAAACTGGAGTAAAGGCCGTTTTCAAAACCCAGATAGGCTGTTTAATGAAAATGTGAATTTATTTTCACCAACTATTGGAGCAGGCTTGTATTTACATTCAAAGAAATGGTATTTAGGGTTGTCAGTTCCAAACATTTTAACCACAGAGCATTATGATGATTTTCAGGAGTCTGTGGCCATTGAAAGGCTACATTATTTCCTTATTGGTGGATATGTGTTTGATTTGAGTGATACCACTAAGTTTAAACCTGCATTTTTGGTAAAAGCTGTTTCTGGAGCTCCCATGATTGCAGATGTTTCTGCTAATTTTTTATTTAATGAGAAGTTAGTCTTAGGATTGGCATGGCGCTGGGATGATTCGGTTAGTGGGTTAGTGGGATTTCATATAAATGAAGGTCTACTTATAGGTTATGCATATGACGCTACAACAACAGGCTTAAATAATTATAATAGTGGTACGCATGAAATAATGTTCCGATTTGAAATACAGCAATTAGGCAGATTATTATCACCGAGATTCTTTTAAAATGCAGGTATGAAAACAATTAAAATTTTATTTTTTTTAACATTATCCTTAGTTTTTTCAACAGTCTATTCTCAAAAAGGGAAAGTAAGACAGGCTAAAAAAGAGTACAAAAATTTAGCTTATATAAAATCCAGTGAGATTTTGTTGGAGGTTGCTAATAATGGTTTTAAATCGGTGGATTTATTTCAGAATTTAGCCAATTCATTTTATTTTAATAATAAAAATGAAGAAGCGGTAAAATGGTATGGGGAGCTTATGGCATTGGAGGCGATAATTGATCCTGAATATTATTTTAGATATGCTCAGGCATTAAAGTCGGTTGAAAATTATGCAGAATCAGATAAATGGATGCAAAAATTTGCAGATTCTAAATCAGGAGATTTACGTGGAAAATCATTTACATCTGCCTTAAATTATTTAGATATGATTGAAGGGGTGAGTAGAGATTTTGAGGTGTATAATATGGATTTAAATACTGAATTATCTGATTTTGGAGCGATGCAATACAAAGATCAATTTGTATTTGCATCTTCAAGAGGGTTAGGGAAATTATATAAATGGAACGGACAGCCTTATTTAGAGTTATATTCAGCAACAAAACAAATCGATGGACACTTTATTGATGTCAAAAAGTTTGATGATATTATCAATACCAAATATCATGAATCCACGGCATCTTTTACATCAGACGATAAGGTGATGTATTTTACACGAAACAATTATTACAAAAAGAAAATAAAGAAAGATAAGGAAGGCGTAAGTAGATTGAAAATCTACAAAGCATCATTGCAAAATGATGGTAATTGGGGAAATGTGAGCTCGGTTCATTTTAATAGTAATAAGTACAGTGTAGCCCACCCTTCGGTAAATATTTACGATAATAAACTTTATTTTGCATCCGATATGCCTGGATCTTATGGGAATTCTGATTTGTATGTTGTTGATATAAATTCTGATGGTTCTCTTGGGACACCGAAAAATTTGGGGGTTTCTGTAAATACTGAGGCCAGTGAGACGTTTCCATATGTGAATTCTAAAGGAGATTTATTTTTCTCTTCAAATGGATTTTCAGGATTGGGAGGCTTAGATGTTTATGTTATAAGGGATTTTGAAAAAAAACATAATAGCCATGAGCCTTATATTGTTGAAAATTTAGGACGACCAATAAATAGCTCAAAAGATGATTTTGGATATTATGAAAATTTGGGAACAATGGAAGGATTTTTCACTTCTAATAGAGCTGGCGGAAAAGGTGATGATGATATTTATAGATTTACAATACCTAAGTGCACACAATTTATAGAAGGTATAGTGAAAGAAAAAGGAACGCAAAAGTTATTACCAAACTCAATTGTTACGTTGTTTGATGGAAACGGAGTGCAGTTGCAAGAGCTAACAGTAGGATCTGACGCTACTTATGAATTTGAATTAGACTGTGAACAAGAATATATTGTAAGAGCAAGAAAAGACGCTTATACTTCTGATGAAAAACGATTTACAACCACAAATAAAAAGCAAAAGTTACATCTAGAATTGATATTGCGAAAGGATGTGATTAAAATTGAATCAGGAGACGATTTAGCCAAAGTGCTCGATATTCCAACTATTTATTTTGATCTTGATAAAGCGAACATTCGTCAAGATGCGAGCGTAGATTTGCAAAAAGTGATAGCTGTGCTTAAAAAGTATCCTAATATAACCATTGATGTACGTTCACATACAGATAGCAGGGCTCCACAGGGATATAATGATGCGCTTTCTGGGCGTAGAAACAAATCAACTATTAAGTACATTATTGATGTCGGAGGAATTAAATCGAATAGACTTTCAGGACGTGGTTATGGAGAAAGACTACTTGTAAACAAATGTAGTGATGGAGTACCTTGTAGTGATGCAGAACATGAACAGAACAGAAGGAGTGAATTTATTATTGTTAGTATGTAATTAATTACTAAGTTAAAGTTAAAAAGCTGCTTTTTTTAAGGCAGCTTTTGTTTTTATGGTGCATTTTAAAAATTTAGTTGGTATTTTTGTGTGCTATGAATGAAGAATATGTAATTCTTGTCAATGAGCAAGATGAACAAATAGGATTAATGCCTAAAATGGAAGCTCATGAAAAGGCGTTGTTACACCGTGCTTTTTCCGTTTTTATATTTAATGAGCAGAATGAATTGATGTTACAACAACGTGCATTAGATAAATATCATTCTCCAGGATTATGGACTAATACTTGCTGTAGTCATCAACGCGATGGTGAAAGTAATATCATAGCAGGTAAACGAAGATTGCAAGAAGAAATGGGATTTGTAGTTGATCTTCAAGAATCTATTTCTTTTATTTATAAAGCCCCTTTTGATAATGGACTAACAGAGCACGAATTTGATCATGTACTATTAGGTAAATTTAATGACGCTCCAAAAATTAATCCTGATGAAGTTGCCTCTTGGAAATGGATGTCATTAGAAGGTGTAAAAGCAGATATAACAGTTCATCCTGAATTGTATACAGCCTGGTTTAAAATTATATTCAGTAAGTTTTATAATCATATAAATTTGACATAATATGAGGGTTACCGTTAGTAAAAAAGCTCATTTTAATGCTGCACATCGTTTATATCGAAAAGATTGGAGTGATGAAAAAAACTTTACCGTTTTTGGAAAATGTAGTAACCCAAATTATCACGGTCATAATTATGAACTCATTGTGAGTGTAACTGGAGAAATTGATAAAGAAACAGGGTATGTAATAGATATAAAAGCGTTAAAATCATTGGTTAAAACTCATATTGAAGACGCGTTAGATCATAAAAACTTAAATATTGAAGTACCAGAATTTAAAGATCTCAATCCTACAGCCGAAAATATAGTGGTTGTTATTTATAATAAGCTTAGACCACATTTGAAATTAGATTTGGAATTAGAGATTACATTATATGAAACAGCAAGAAACTTTGTAAAATACTCAGGAGAATAAATTATGCCAAATACATTATACCCAATTAAATTCAGTCCTATTTTAAAAGATAAAATATGGGGAGGACAAAAGTTAAAATCCATACTAAATAAAGACAGTGCATTACCTAATGTTGGTGAGAGCTGGGAGATTAGTGATGTTGAAGGAGATACTTCTATCGTTATCAATGGATTTTTAAAAGGGCAATCTTTAAAAGAGTTATTGCAATCGTATCAAGATAATTTAATAGGAGAAAAGAATTATGAGGTTTTTGGAGATAAATTTCCTTTATTAATAAAGTTTATTGATGCGAAGCAAGATTTATCCATCCAGTTACATCCTAATGACGAATTAGCAAAGAAGCGTCATAATTCTTTTGGGAAGACAGAGATGTGGTATGTTATGCAGGCTGATGAAGCTTCAAATCTTATCGTTGGATTTAATGAAAAGATTAATTCAGAAACTTATTTGCACCATCTAGAAAATAAAACGCTAACTAAAATTTTAAATTTTGATACAGTAAAAGAAGGCGATACTTATTTTATTGAAGTTGGAAGAGTGCATGCTATTGGGGCAGGAGTGATGTTAGCTGAAATTCAGCAAACAAGTGATATTACCTATAGAGTCTATGATTGGGACAGAGTTGATGATCAGGGAAATGAAAGAGAATTACATAATGATCTAGCAATTGATGCTTTCAATTTTAATATGAAAGATGACTTTAGAGTATCTTATTCTAAAGAAGAAAATCAATCAAACGAAATGGTGAGTTGTCCTTATTTTACAACCAATTACCTTACTGTGTCTGATGAAATTAAAAAGACAAATAATAAGGATTCTTTTATTATTTACATTTGTGTAGAAGGAGAGGTTCGTGTTTCTACTATAAATGGTACTGAAACTATTATTAAGGGAGAAACCATTTTGATTCCAGCGGCTTTAAAGGAATTTAGTTTGGAATCAAACAATGCCAAACTTTTAGAAGTTTATGTTTAAAATTGTGTAATTTTGCCACAAATAAATTTTAATAAAAATATGTCAAACGTAAGAAATCTAAAAAAGGATATTAATTATGTCTTAGGAGATATAATTGAAGCGGTATATGTATGGGAATATTCTAATACAGATAAAGACACTACAAAAAGTGAGGCCATTATTGATGAGGCTATTGCAGTTTTTGATGATCTAATCGCAAAAGTTAACGATAGTAATGTTGCAAATAAAAAGGCACACTTTAAGACTGTTAATCAAGAGCTCGAAACTAAAGGACGGGCATTAATTGAAAAGATTAATAAGTTATAAGAATAAAAAAACTCGCTTAAAGCGAGTTTTTTTTGTTTTAATTTTTTTCTTCAGCTTTACGATTCTTGATGTAGGTATCCAATTGTTTACCATATTTTGAAGCAGCAATGTGTTTTGGTAAGGCATTGTAAATAGTGTCTAAATAGTTTGTGTTTGCATCAAATATTTCTGCCAATGCTATATATGGTGCGACTTCACTATCTTTATTATTTACTGCAAAATTAATAGCGTATAAGTATTTGCGCTTTAGTAAGTTTTTTGCTTCTAATTCTCTAGCCTCAATTAACTCCGTGTTTCCACTTTGTTGTGCTTCAAACCGAGATTTTATAAGTTCTAAATTTTGATTGTTGAATTTTGAAAGAATTGCATTGAATTCTTCTAGCTTTTCTTGTTGTTTAGATCCATTAATTTTTGCATCATATGCAAATCGTTTTAATGTCGTGTTAATTTCAGTAACACCTTTGTTTGCAAAAAATGATATTCTAGAATCTTCTGCTCCATTTTTATCAAGACGTAAATACAATACTTCAGGCTCATCTAATGCACTTTGTAATTCAAAATTACCGTCACCTTGTATTTCCAATGAATCTAATACAACTAAAGTTGTGTCTTTTAGTTGTTGTAGATAAACTGTTCCTTTTTGAAGACCTTTAATATGACCTATTACGGTTAAATCAGATTCTTTTTTGCCACAGGAAAAAATAAGTAAGGCTAATAATATTAGGGATGCTCTTTTCATTTATAATATTTTATGAAGGCAAATATCATATAATTAAATGGCTTATAAAAATTTAAAACTAATACAATCTATACTTTTAGCTAACAGCAGCCAATTCCATTAATATTGTGCAAAGAATGGCAGCTACAGTACCGATAGCATATCCAAATACAGCCAATAATACACCAACTGTTGCTAATGACGGATGGAATGCAGAAGCTACAATAGGGGCTGAGGCTGCACCTCCAACATTTGCCTGACTGCCAATGGCAAGAAAGAAATATGGTGCCTTGATAAGTTTTGCGATTAGAATCAATAATCCAGCGTGAATTCCCATCCAAACAAATCCGATAGCAATTAAACCAACATTGTCAAGTATTAGGGTCAAGTCCATTTTCATTCCAATTGACGCTACAAGTATATAGATAAATACACTTCCAAATTTACTGGCACCTGCGCCTTCGTAGTTTTTTGCTTTTGTAAAAGAGAGTAAAATTGCTATGATAGTTGAGATACTAATCATCCAAAAGAATTTTGATCCTAAGAATGTAAACATATTTCTGGTTGTTGCCGATTCTATAGTTGTGACAAGCTCTTCAAAGTAGGGAGCCAAAAACCCTGAACTTAAATGTGCAAAACTAACTGTCCCAAAAGCAATAGCAATGATGATCATTAAATCTGTTAAGGAAGGATTTCGTTTTATTTTTTCTGAAAACCTTGACATTTTAGTTTTTAAGGCTTCAATAGACGAGGTGTCAGCTTTAAGCCATTTATTGATACGGTTACGTTTGCCAATGCCTAGTAATAAAATAGCCATCCATATATTAGCAACAACAATGTCAACAAACACCATTCCACCATACAATTTTGGGTTATAACTATATATTTCAAGCATTGCTGTTTGGTTGGCACCGCCACCAATCCAACTTCCGGCCAGTGTAGATAATCCTCTCCAAACGGCATCAGGACCAATACCTCCAACTGTTTCTGGAGAGACCATAGAAATTAATAGAATCGCTATTGGACCTCCAATAATAATCCCGATGGTTCCAGTAAAAAACATAATCAATGCTTTCCATCCTAAGTTAAAAACGGCCTTTAAATCAATGCTTAAGGTCATTAAAACTAGAGCAGCCGGTAACAAATATCTACTAGATACAAAATATAAATTAGAGCTATGTTCTACTACTTTTCCAGAAGCATCTGTCGTACTCCATTCTGGAGCGATGAGTCCCGTTGTAGTAAAAATTGCAGGAATCATGTATGCCATAAATAGACCCGGTACTATTTTATAAAACTTAGGCCAAAACCCTGAATTTCTTGATTCTGTGTAAAATATAAAGCCTAAAGCGAGCATGAGTAGCCCAAAAACAATGGCATCGTCAGTGAATAAAGGTCCGGTGTTCATATATATTAGATGTTAAGCCAGTACGTAAGTTTAATGTTAAATGAACGTACTTTAGGAGCAAATATATCATTTGCAAAATAATTATCGTTATACACAACGTACAAATCAGAAAGTGGTGCAAAACGCCATTGCAATCTTGTATTAACACTAAAGTTTTCAGTTTGGTTGCTATATTGTATAAAAGTAGCCCAAAATAAATTCTTATTAAAAGTGATGTCAAATTTTGGACCTATTAACCAAATGCTTGCATCCGGATATGGGTCAGGAAGATTGATATTATCATAATTAATTTGAATAGAAGTTGTAAAATAGGGCTGTAAACGCCAAGTTAAAGATCCTTGCATCGAGTATTTTTTTCCATTATAGAATTGCCCAATAGAAGGGCTCAAATTATAATAAAAAGTTTTTCGCATATCAGATCGGTAATTTGCTTCATAACTTGTATAATAGTAATCCTTATTTGCAGGAAGCGGTATTGAACCATCTGTTCTGGTAGGATCGAATTCCTCAAATAAATGTGTATATCTGTTAAACATTTGCAATTCTAATTGTGAGGTATTTTTAAAATCTGCCTGCCAACTAGTAACAATGGTATAATCAGAATTTTTAAAATTTAATTCTGGTTTCCATAAAACAAAAGGCATAACACTGATGCTGTGTTTTTGAATGTTTCCTTTTTTAGGCCAAAAAGTACGTTCTGCCATTGGGCTAATTTTAAAGACATCTGTACGTCTCAAAAAACCCAAGTCAGATCTAAAGTTTTCACCTATAAATACGGCGCCAAATCTAAAATTCCAGTTTCTACTAAAATACTCTGTTGTTGCCCCTGTTGAGATATCTTTATTGCTTTCTTCTGGTGAGAATGATTTATGAAAAAAGTATTTTCCAACCCAAGAATTATCTTTTGATGCCAATCTATAATCAATCCCTAATACACGATTGTACCGATCTTCATTTGCAAGAAAATCGTAATCCTTAGTAGCTTGTTTGTTAATAAACATGATACTTAAATTAGAACGACTGAATAGTTTTTGTTGCACCGTTAATACTGCATTATTAGTTGTGGGAATTTCATTGGCTATATCTTCGGCAGTTTGCATACTCAATATACCTAATCGAAGATTATTATTTACTTTACCGCTCAATCTTACACCAGCTATAATATCATTTTCTATGCTATTACCGTCGATGTCTGTTGCAATACCGATACGTCTTGAAAAGAATGGGTTTGCATCTCTATTGTTTCCAAAGTCGGCAAATAAGTCACTATTTTCAATAAAAAATTGACGTCTTTCTGGTAAGGAAACTTCAAAACGGGTTAGATTTGTAACTTGTTGATCAACTTCTACTTGAGAAAAGTCGGGGTTTATGGTGAGGTCAAGATTCATACTATTCCCAATAGTCATTTTGGCATCACCACCATATTTAAAATCTGATGTTGTATTATCAGTTTCATAATCTTTTCCAACCAAAGTGTTTACATAGGGAATAATTGAGATTGGTGATTTAGAGCCTCCTAAGGGTTTTTCAAAAATCATATCCCCCATATACGCAAGACTAAAAATATATTGATTTTGTGGAATGTTCATCCAAGTATTACGTTCGTTAGCCTTCGTATCGAAATGATAACTATTAAAACGCCATTTGGTTTCTCCCTCTCGATATTTAAATGCTGATAAGGGGATCATCCATTCAACAATATAATATGTATCATGAATTTTGGTTTCACAAGTCCATTTGGTATCCCAGGCCATATTGAACCCTCTTAAATCTGTTCCTCCTCCAGAAAGTAAAGCATCTCTTTTTACTCCCAAGGGATTGGTGCCGAAAAAGAAAGCATTTGTGCCATCATTAAAAGTGTCAAACATCAACGTAATATTGTCATTTCCAGATGCTCTAAAATCTCGGCGTAATGAGGGAATGATAAAATCACCGTTTTCTGAATTAACTTTCATGCCTATGTACAAGTTTTTATCATCAAACATCATTTTAATTTCTGCTTGTTGTTTTGCTTGTAATGAATCTGTAGGGAAATGTTGCCAAAAATTTGTTGCTGGCTCAGTTTGACCCCAAGCAGGTTCATCCAGAACGGCATCAAGTGTTATGAGTTCATTAATATATTTTACGTGAACAGTTTTGTTTTTTTCTTGTGAAAAGGCAAAGGAAACTGTAAAAAGGGCGGTTAGTAGTAATAGTTTTTTCAATGTCTGTTGGTTAGAATCCATCAAAAATAACTGGAAATATCTACTACTACTTTAAAACAGCCAAATTTTAGGATTGTTTTAAGAGTTTTTTGGATTTCTATTTGCTTTTTTTAGGCTTTGCATCAACATCCATTCTATTTGGCCGTTGGTACTTCGGAATTCATCTGCAGCCCACTTTTCAATAGACTTTAGCATTTCTTCATTTAATCGCAACGCGAAAGCTTTCTTTTTTGCCATTTTGAATTGTGTTTAACTTAAAAATCATAAAAATATTATAATTATCCTAATGACTTAAGGTGCCAGTATTTAAAACGGGAGAAGCATCTTTGTCACCGCATAAAATAACCATTAAGTTACTAACCATTGCAGCCTTACGTTCTTCGTCTAAATCAACTATTTGTTTTTTACCTAATTCTTCGAGAGCCATTTCTACCATACTTACTGCGCCTTCAACAATTTTATGTCGTGCTGCTACAATTGCAGTGGCCTGTTGGCGCTTCAACATAGCGTTAGCGATCTCCTGGGCATAAGCCAAATAACCAATTCGGGCTTCCAATACTTCTATACCTGCAATTGAAAGGCGCTCCTCAATTTCTTTTTCAAGAGTTTCACTAACTTCGTTAACACTTGAACGGAGTGTGATATCTTCAATATGTCCTTCATCTGCAAAATTATCATATGGATACATACTTGCTAATTTTCGTACGGCAGCATCTGTTTGTACACGAACAAAGTTTTCATAATTATCAACATCAAATGCGGCTTTATAGGTGTTTGTGACTCTCCATACTAAAATCGTGCTAATCATTATAGGGTTTCCTAGTTTGTCGTTTACTTTTAAGCGTTCGCTATCAAAGTTGCTCGCTCTCAATGAGATTGTTCTCTTTTTATATAATGGGTTTGCCCAATATAACCCATTGTTTTTTACGGTTCCAACATATTTGCCAAAGAGTAAAAGCACTTTGGATGTATTTGGATTTACTAGAATGAAACCAAATGACAAAATAAACCCAGAAAAGGTGGCGATAAGAAAGGCAGGGTTTTCAAGTTTTATTGTAGATAGGATGCCACCAATGAAAAGCAATAATACTATGGCGATCATAAAATAGCCGTTTGCGAGGGTGATGATTTTTTCTTCTTTCATGGTTGTAATTTATTATGATATTAAAATGATATCATAAAGATATAATATATTTTATTATTTTCAAAATATTTTTCGTAAAATCGATTTTGGCACGATGGTTGTTATATTAAAAATATAATTATTTCATTTATTCTTTATAAGAAGAAATTTATAATTATTTGGTTGGTTAGTTAGTAAAAAAAAGCATCGTTCCGTCTCTGGAAGATGCTTTTTTTATGTAAAATACTCTGCTGTTATTGCATAAATTAATACTTGTTTTGAAGATTTAAAACGTGTATTTCATCGATGATAATGTGTTTTTTATCTATAAATGTTAAAATTAAGTGCATTTCATCGAATAAATAATGTTTTTTAACGATTGAATGTATTTAAGTTTTACATTTGACTCGTACTGAAAATTTAGTTTTTAGTTCAATGGATTAATTAATTAATATTTGCATTGTGTTGTTGACCTTAGTAACCCTAAATCTAACAACATTTATAAAATAGCAAATTAAAGAAAGCCGAGATTGAGGGATCTTGGCTTTTTTATGTTTAAAACTTTCTTGATTTTTACTCTTCTTCATAAAATTATCTTTTAGACACCTAAAACAATTTTTTATAAATATAAAAGGGTATGATATCTATATTTTATTTAAATTGTCTTAACTATTGGTATGATGAAACAGAAACTTTTCTTAATTTTTATTTTAATATGCAATTTGGGGATTTCCCAAAAATCTAGTAATCTTCCTGAAGGATTTGATTATGTTCAAAATATAATTCCTTCGATGCAAGTTGAGTTACGTTATTTTGGGACTCACAATTTTATTGGACAATCTATTAATGGTTATAATAGACATATTGCAATTCTTTCAAATCAAGCTATTATAGCGCTTAAGAATGTTCAGGAAGAACTGTTGAAATACAATTTGTCTGTTAAGATGTTTGATGGTTATAGACCACAACGTGCTGTAAATCATTTTGTGCGTTGGGCAAAAGTTTTAAATGATACTGTTGGTAAACAAGAATTTTATCCTAATGTAATGAAACATCATCTGTTTAAAGAAGGATATATTGCTGCACGTTCAGGCCATAGTAGAGGAAGTACTTTGGACATGACGCTTGTTGATAGTAATACGGGGAAAGAATTAGATATGGGAAGCCCATGGGATTTCTTCGGTAAGGAATCTTGGGTTGAAAACAATAATCTAACAGCGCAACAACGGGCTAATAGAATGTTGCTCCAAACGATTATGCTAAAACATGGTTTTAAACATTATCCTAAAGAGTGGTGGCATTTTACATTAAAAAATGAACCATTTCCTGAGACTTATTTTGATTTTGTTGTTGAGTAATTTAAATCTCTATTTGTCCTTGTAAATATTTAATAGCATTGCCTTTAATTAAGACCCGGTTATGTTCTAATTTGCAATATAAGTCGCCACCGCGTTCCGAAACTTGGCGTGCATGTAAATCTGTTTTATTTAATCGTTCAGCCCAAAAAGGAGCCAAGGTACAATGAGCAGAACCTGTAACAGGATCTTCAAATACGGCTGCTCCTGGGGTAAAAAAACGCGATACAAAATCTGAATTATTGCCTTTCGCAGTTATAATTATTCCGCCAGGATCAATATTAATTTGCTCTAAATAAGCAGCATTTGCAGTAATACTTAACACAGCCTCTTCGGAATCATAAAGCAAAAGGAAATCTCTGGCTTTATAGACTTCTGTTGGCACAATACTTAATGACTGTTTAATTATTTCCGGTAATTCTGCTGGTATTGCTGGTCTTGAAGGAAAATTCATTTCTAATTGATCTCCTTTAGTTTTAATAACGAGATCACCGCTTAATGTTTCAAAAACTAGAGTTTCAAATTCATAATTCAAACATTGAATAATTACAAAAGCCGTGGCTAATGTAGCGTGACCACAGAGGTCCATTTCAATTTCTGGTGTAAACCATCGTAAATGAAATATGTTATCGTGTTTATGAATAAAATAAGCTGTTTCTGCTAAATTGTTTTCTTTGGCTATGTTAAGCATCGTATCAAAAGGGAGCCATTCTTTTAAAGGGCAAACCGCAGCAGGATTTCCATGAAACAATTGCGTTGTAAAAGCATCAATCTGATATATATCTATTGTCATTTGTTATCTTTTTTATATCCCGGCCCTCTCACTACTTGTCCTGGGAATTCTCCTGTATGTTCTCCTTCTTCTAAAACCTGTGTGCCATTCACAAATACATGTACCATTCCTGTTGAAAACTGTTGAGGTTTAGCAAAGGTTGCATGGTCTTGAATTTTTTCTGGATCGAAAATAGCTAGATCGGCGAAGTATCCAGTTTTTAAAGCACCTCTATTTTTAAGTTTTAGGTTTGTAGCGGGAAGAGTTGTGAGCTTATAAATAGCATTTTCTAAAGAAATAATTTTTTCATCACGAACATATTTTCCAAGTAAACGTGAAAAATTACCATAGGCTCGTGGATGTGTGCTCGATTTTAAAAACACCCCTTCAGGAGCTTGTGATCCGGCATCAGAACCAAAACTCATATAGGGTAAGGCAATTTGTTTTTTTACATTGGCTTCATTCATTAAAAAATAAACGGTACCTACACGGCTCCCATCAGCAATAACTAAATCTATTGCAGTTTCTTCAGGTGTTTTACCATGAATTTTGGCAACTTCGGCTAAGGTCTTCCCCATATAATGACGTAGACTATCATTTTTAAAGTCAACTAAAAGCAAATTCTCAGGAGTGCCAGCGGCATACATTAAATTCTCCCAATCATCTGTTGGCGTAATCATTTCCTGAATCACTTTTTTTCTTATTTTCGGATCTTGTAATCGTTCGGCCCATTTTGTATATCCACCTTCTTGTACCCATGGAGGCATAGATGCATTTAATCCTGTTGCTCCTGCAATATAGTTATACATATCTGTAGTAATATGTAATCCAGCTGTCCTTGCGGAATCGACTTTTTTAACAACATCATCAAATTTGTCCCAGTTGTCTTTACCGCTCATTTTAAGATGGTAAATCTCAGCTCTAATATTGGCTTCATCAGCAATCCGAATAAGTTCATCTATACTTTCAAGAAGTTTATTGCCTTCACTTCGCATGTGAGAAATGTACATGCCATCATATTCCGAAGCAACTTTGCATAATTCTATGAGTTCTTCTGTACTGGAATAGAAGGCAGGCGCATAGATTAATGAGGAGCCAATTCCCAAAGCACCATCTTCCATAGCCTGTCGTACCATAGCTTTCATAGATTTCATTTCGGTCGCAGTTGGAGCGCGATCTTCAAATCCGATATGGTTTATTCTAACTGTTGTTGCACCAATAAAGGAGGCGACATTTGGTGAAACACCTCGTTTCACTAAAGATTTCAAATACTCATCTAATGTATTCCAATCAATATCATATTTTAAATCCCCTTGATCTTTTTGTTGGTCTTGTTTAAGTGTTTCAGAAATTGGCCCCATAGACCAGCCTTCACCAAAAACCTCCAGAGTAACGCCTTGTCTGATATCACTTTGAGATTTTCCGTCTGCAATAAGGGATTCAGTAGCCCAGCTCAACATATTAATAAAACCTGGTGCAATAACTAAACCCGTGGCATCAATTTCTTGATTTCCAATTGCGTTTTTTAAATCCCCTACAGCAGCAATGGTATCGGCATTGATCCCTACATCACCAATATAGGTTGTATTACCAGATCCATCCGCTATGGTTCCGTTTTTGATTAATATGTCGTAGGTAACAGGAGTGGAGCATCCCAATGTTATTATAAATAATAACGCCAGAAGTTTGTAATGTTTCATAATGCATTGATTGTTAGTTGAAAAGTGTTACTAAGTTACTGATTTTCCTAACAAAAAAAAGCGCATAAAAAAAAGCCGCCTCAAATATTTGAGACGGCTTAATTTGTTTGATTGTTTTTAAATTAATCTACAGCTTTTTTTGTTTGGGTAAAGCCAACATATAAGCCTAATCCTGCCATTAAGAAAATTAGAGCCGGATAAATTGATTCTTCAGCAAGAGATGAATACTGAGTTATTATTGAGGCTAATAGTACACCTAGTCCTACTCCCATTAATAAAAATGCTAAGTTTAACACGATCACTTTCCATGACGAACCTGCTTTTTTACTCAAATTAAAAATACTTGCTTCTGCACCTTTTTCTATTAGAGCTAAGCGTTCTTTATTTCGTGTTGAAAAGTAAAGATAAAATACTCCAAAAATTGCTCCAAATATAATTGGTATAATAATTAATTCTGATCCCATAATTGTTTGTTTTTTAATTGTTTATTATTAATTGATTATTTTTAATGTGTTCATAGCTTATGACGACAGCCTTTTGAATTAGGTTACAACTTTTTTGAAATATTTATTTTTTATTTTTTTTTCAATAAATGTGTAACCAAAACAATACTTATATAGTCTTAGTAACAGATGACCACCAACGACCAAGTTTATATAGATAAAATATTAAATGGCGATGCTAATGCTTTTACAGTATTGGTAGATCGTTATAAGGATTTAGTATATACTTTGGCCATCCGTATGATGAAAAATAGGGAAGAGGCTGAAGAAGTTGCACAAGACACATTTATTAAAGCTTATAAATCTTTAAATCGATTTAAAGGCGATTCTAAATTTTCAACATGGATTTATCGTGTAGCCTATAATACCAGTTTAGATAGATTAAAAAAG
>Ga0105356_10002672_pt1 | contig 17762 bp, 12 predicted proteins | sample GOMGulsemesocosm_3_FD_83502 | JGI IMG/M metagenome (GOLD analysis project Ga0105356, IMG submission 83502) | Methane-oxidizing microbial communities from mesocosms in the Gulf of Mexico - GOM9D Gulf of Mexico | ecosystem: Environmental > Aquatic > Marine > Cold seeps | place: Gulf of Mexico...
ACCAAGCAAACCCTCGTTTTACCACATCAAGCTATGCAACTGCTCATAAAAAAGCCATAGTTAACTATGGCTTTTTAAATCATGAAATAGCTTTAAAATCTATTCTATATTCGCGATCTGCTTATTGGTTACCAAGATGAGAGTTCAGCAAAAACAGTTTGTTAGTTCTTTTTTTTTATGGGATTCAGTTTTTGCCCACCAGTTTGCCCACCAATTAATGACATTAAAGAATAAAACTAACCATCATACTCTGTATTTTCTTTTTCCCAAGTATCAAGGCTTTTAATACACACACCAACCCAATCCGTTAATGCTGGAATCCCAACTTGTGGGTACTTGTTCCAATTATTATGCCAATGATTAATTCTATCTAAGCAAGCTTTATAAATATCTGGGTCTTTTTCGAATAATTCATTTAAACTTTTTTCTAATAGAGTGAAATTCTTAGGGTTGACACTTTTATTTAAGTTAGCCTTGTTAGTAAAAGCATTTTCTAATGAACTCAATGCTTCATAATATATATTTTGTCTTTCTTCATTTATCTCTAATATGGGTAAATATCCGACCAACTTCATTGGAACAGGCAATGACTGTGGCCTTGGATAACCTAAACTCATCATTAATGGATCTATATCTGCAATAACTAGCGCCTGCTCTTTAGATAACGCATCATCTTTATGGCCATAATAAATACCTTTAGACCAACCATTATATGGTGTTATAAATTCCGTCTCATTTTCCACCCAACTATCAAGACCAATAAAGCAACTACCACCATAACTTTTTCCAGCAGGATTACAAAATATAGTACTACAGCCATTCGCAAGCATAGCTCCTTGGCCAAATATCCAATAGTCTTGCTTTCTTGTGGTCATTGCAGGAATAGCCATAATACTTCTTTTATTTAGCTCTCCTAAGTTCTTTGTATCTGCATTACCTCCTCCACTTCCGACTCCTGATAAATATTGAGTTAAACTATCAAGGTCTTCTCTTATGATAGAAAATTCACTTTCTGAATTTGGTATTCCAAATATTTGACATAATTTTTTATATTCTGAAGCTAAATTAATAGAGTTGGTAGGGTTCGTAAGTAAAAATAATTCTGCACAGATAACTTCCTGCACAAAGTTTAATACCCTCAGGTGTTTTTCTTGATATAAGTATTGAATATCATCAACGCCAAATTTTGCTTTGTTTATACTCAATATTTTTCTGATTTTTTCTATTTCAGAAACTAGAGTTGTTTCTTGGCTTAATAAGCTGAGCTCTTCCTCTAATTGAGACTCTAACGTAGTGTTAGAACTTAACACTTCACCTTCAAATTTATCAATAGTAAATAATGGTGTGATTGCGTATTGATAAGGGTGAATCAATTCATTAGCCGCCGCAGAAGCGTATTTTTTAGTCCTATTTAGACAGACAACTTTATCTTTATATGGAACTAATAAACTCAAAATAGCTTGATAAGAGCGAGATGAATCAAAATAACTTTTGCTAATAACTTTTTTCTTATCCTTATAATCATCCGATAAACGATAAGTTCCTGCTAATATTGAAACTTTTTTATTTCTGAGTTTCTCTTTTAACCATAGAATAGTATCAGGTTGAACAGAGTATTCAGGGAGTACTAGAAATTCAACTCCGAGTCTATCGCAAGCATCTAATGTTTTATTTAATATTTCTTGTCGTCTATATTCTTGATATTTATATTCTTGACATTCTTTATGATATTTATTCTTCTTAACTTTATTCCCTTCAATATCACCTGCTATTTCTTCTGGTTTAATAGGAAAGTGATAACCGTCACCTAATTTTCCAATTAATTCTATTTGTAAAAATGCAGCCCTTACGTGAGATGGAGATTTATTAATTTTTCGTTCATGCCAAGCTCGGGTATGCAAAGAATATTGCATAGCATCAAGTTTTAAGGTATCAAAACTTGATGAAATTTTTAAACTATCAATTCCTGTATCATTCTTTATGTTGTTTTCAGACATTTCAGTTGAAGAAACCTCTTCAGTTGAAGAAACCTCTTCAGTTGAAGGAACCTCTTCAGTTGAAGGAACCTCTTCAGTTGAAGGAACCTCTTCAGTTGAAGGAACCTCTTCAGTTGAAGAAACCTCTTCAGTTGAAGAAACCTCTTCAGTTGAAGAAACCTCTTCAGTTGAAGAAACCTCTTCAGTTGAAGAAACCTCTTCAGTTGAAGGAACCTCTTCAGTTGAAGGAACCTGATTACTTAGTGTATTTGAAAAAAGAGGAGTAGTAATCGCTCTTAATATTCGGCCAAATCTTTTACCACAAGTTGATATATATATTGGATTATTATTTTCATTTCTGCTCTCTGTCCAATTACTGACCAGTTCATGATCAACTATCTCAGTGTATGGTTGGTTATCGATAGAGTTAGAAGCGGCGATATCCAATTGCCACTTTTTAAGTATCCACCTCTTTTTAAATTCACTAGAAGCCGAGTTATATTCAAAATGCTCGTAATTTATAGGTGAGATATCTATTTTTTGAAAATCATCAATTGTTTGTAATGTATTCATTAAATCTAAAGTTGAAAGTGATATATCTGGAAATTGATATTCTAAAGGCCACAAGGTTTCTTTTTCTGTATTAAAAAATAAAATAAAGTTAAATAACGAAAGACATTTTTTAGCTTCTAATATACTTCCAATCCTATTATTTTGATTTTTATTTGATGGTACTATTATTTCCTTTTTGATTAGTGCTAGAACAAGCCAACCTGCAAGTGTTATATCGGAAAAAGCATTTTGAGTTGATTTAGCATTCAATAGATTTAGGTAATGGTCACCTAAATCATTAATACTTCCCTTTCCAACACCTTTTATAAACGTTAGTTCTGGCAAATTTAATGAGTCTATATCTTGATCTTTAAATAAGTTATTAAACTGAATGGTTATTTCTATATTTGTAAAAGTATTGATTTCACTTGCTTTTCGAACTTCAGATTCAAAGACCATAGCCTTAAGCCAAGAGATAATTAGGTTATACTGACAACCTAGTAATATTGACTTTTGATATCGTTTTAGGTTTTGTGCGGGAGCTCCTACAGGTAATGCATAAGATTTAAATGTTTTGTCAAAACTTTCATGTAGTACTTGCCAAAACTCACATGATTTCCTTAATTTTGGGAAGTGAGTATATTGTTCGTCTGGGTTAATTTTAATTAAGTGATCAAACCAATTTAAAGGAATTCTATTTAACAGAGATTTAACAGCACTAATGTACAAGTTTGGAAGGTCTTCAAGAACATGATGATTATTTTTACTACTCAACCTTATTCTCATTAATTGAGTTTCCATTTCAGAAATATAACCATATGAATACTCTTCATTATGGTTACCATTATCTGGAAAACTCCTTAATAACTCCAAAGTACGTTGGAGCGTCTTAGGTATTTCTTGTTCTACTTTTATAGGGGCTGGCATAGAAAAGTGAACAGAACCATTCAATTTCTTCAATGCATTTTTTAATAATCTAAACTGAGGTGATTCAGAATGACTGCATTCAGTATCTACAAAACAGGTATAATCATCCAGATCTTGGGTAAAGCCTAGGATGTCAGTTAATGCCACTCCCACCTGCCAAATATAACTATTATGAGTTGGAATTGATATTGGTCTTAAACCTCTAGATCCATCTCTAATAAAAGCCTGTGAATAGGATATGTCTGTTTGTAAGTCTGCTAAAATACATATTTCATTTCTACAATCATTTGATAAATTTTTTGGTGCAATAGACATTGAAACATTTGACCAGTTAGGCACTCTATATAAGCTAACTCCATTTTTTTCTTTTTTCGTACATTTTAAAATCGCTTCAAATGTATCAGCCGTCCATTTTAGTATCTCTGTATTAATCAGATTAGGGGGAGTTGGAGAATGATAATTAATGTTGTCACTATTTTTTAAGCAATCTGCAACAGCTGTAAATGTGCTAACATTATTCCCTCCTACGCTAGATAATTTAGTCCAATTAACTTCAGAGCTTGATTCATTATCAGAAACGAATATATCATCTGATTTATTTTGTTCATCGACACTTAGTTTAAGTAAACCACTAATTTTAACAGTGTCATTATTAGGTGATTTTTTAGGCGATGAAAAACCATAAATGGTGGTTTCATCGACAGTTGGTAGAGGTGGAATAAGTGTGTAATTATTAATATCCAAACTCTCATTACCTAATATTCCCTTTCTCTCACTTAAAAGTCTTAAAACATTCCCTTTTATTGCAGTATTACAGATAAAATTAAGAGCTTTAACCTTCAAACTTCTGATAATTTCGTCAGAAACATTATTAAAAGTTTTATTGTCGTCAGCTAATAATAGATTAAAAAATATAAAAGAATTAGGTGTCACTTCATCTTTATTTTCATCTTCTCTTAAAGAATGCACTTCTCCTACTAGTGAATTCAATATATCACTAGAGCTATTATCTGTATTAAAACCTAGCTTATAATATGTAATTTGTAATAAAACACACAATCGCCTTAACTTACCTTCAGAAGTAAATTCATATGTTAAAGCATCGCTCTCTTTCAGGCCAAATTCTGTTAAATTAGTTCTGATTAAGCTCTTTGTTAAATCAACATTTTTAGAAATGAAAGATATGTATTTAAAATTATTGCGTGTGCTTTTTGAGGGTAAACTTGCTCTAGCATGCCAAAGTAGGTTAATTTTTTTCTGCCAATAGATTCGAGGTAATTTGGAAATGCTAATCCCACCACCGGGTAAACTATCACTAAGTTTCTTTGATAAATCATCTAGTAACCCATTAGAAAAAATAGAATGAGATAGTGCAGCCCTCACCGTAAATTTTATATTTATCTGTTCTTCTGTCAGGTCATCATCGATCCACGAGTTCTTTTCAAGAAGTAGGTCAAGACCATCAAACGCAAGCAATAACGGATCTTCCCAGTAACTTTGTTCTGGATTAATTGCAGGTTCTAAATTTCCTGAAGTATTTTTCCATACCTCTAAATAAGATAAAATAAGGCTATTTACGTTTGATATTTTGTTATTTTGATCTAGGTTTTTTGTAATACAATAAAACCATATCCATTTTGTTAATTTACTTAAGTCTGAAAAGCGAAGTTGATAGCCACTGGCTGCCAATGCTATTTTCTTATTCAATACTTCTGAAGTATCGGAATATAACTGCCTATTGTTCAATAAACCTAAAGCTTGGTATCTCTCTATTTGCTTATTAGATTCGATATCTTCTGGTTCAATTAACTCCACATTTCCTTCAGGACCAGAGGCCGATAAAGCCTTACCTTTTGTTAAATATTCTTTGAAATCATCATAGGACATTGGCATTGGCTGTTCTTTAGAGATTAATTCTAATTCTAGTTTTTTAACAGCATCTTCAACTACAGAACGTAATTGGGACAATAAAGTTGTGTCCTCAGCAATCAGAACCATGTCATCGACATATCTGGAATACCAAGCAGGTGTGTAACCGGTTATTTTATTTTTCTTACTTTCAATAAATTTTCTTGCTGCAGCATCGACAGAAAACAATACTAAGTTTGCTAAAAAAGCCGATAGATCAGGTCCTTGAGGAATACCAATCATAGTATCTGAGCGATCTTCACTTCCAGTTTCAGGATTAAACTTATCATATCCAAAGCTTTGTTCTAAAAGCCAGTCAATGACCTCATCTCTTTTCTTCATTCCGCAGGTTGTGAATAAAGACAAACATTCATTATCAAAATCATTAGGCAAACATGCTCTTAAGGCATCTTTAACTGCAAATCGTTTTAACCTATCGTAGTATCGTTTTAAATCTAATCTAACCATATGGACTTGTGGCATCATGCTTGCGGCAAGGTTAATCGAATGAGTAAAGTCCTTCCAGCATTCAAAGTATGGTCTGAACATTCCTGAGCTAGTCGGTTTTTCGCGACCTTCAAGTACTTCCATGTCTATCTGGTAAGCAAAACTGAGGGTATCGGAATGTGAACTTTTACCCCCTTCACCGGTGGTTCGAGTTTGAGAACTGCTTCTATAAAACCTAGTTACCGGGATTCTAGAACTAAATACATCATCACCAAACAAAGAGTCATGTCTTTCCGTTATTAATTCACTCATTACATATTGGTGAGAAATTAAATCTTCGGGGCAATGAATAGACATTACTCGAGCCTCTTCACCTCCGATCGTTCTAGATATATAAACAGTATTTAATGGTTCTATGGGTCTAAGGTCATCTTTAAGGGAGCCAAAGCGATCTTTCACTATAAGCTCAATCGCGGTGGTGCACATTTCTATACGTCGCCATTCAGCTGTGTTATCAGGGAAGGCGCCTCCTCTAGAATGAGATGACTTAGCTAGTGCTATTGATAAGTTTAATCTTTCATTATCTGAAGTTACAAAGACACCATCACTGCCTTGTGAAATTGATTTTCCTGCAGCGCTATTGTTTTGTAAAAATTGAAACCAATCGCTATTGCCGTACTTTGATTGAAATGAAGCTAAAACTTCACTCGCATCTCTATCACTTTTTTTAAAGATGGAGAACCATTGCTTCGACGCTCTTATTCTTAGAGAGTATGGAATGTCTTGCCAATAAGTTTCTTCTAGGATGAACGATGTTGGAGCAGTCAATTCACTTGCCAAGAATATCGCAGGCAAAGGGTATTCTATCCTTTCCAAATAATTTTTAGCGTCTTCATGACTTGATATTTGTTTCAAATAAGAATCTGGGTCAACCTTATCTTCAATTGTTGAATGTAAAACTTTTAGCTCAAGGTCTATGCTTTCACTATTTTTATACAGTTTTTTTATTGCATTTGATGTGGCGGTAACTCCAGCAGGGTCATTATCCAAAAATAAAACAACTTCTAAGAGTTTTTTTCTTCTTCTTTGATCTTTTGCTAAATCACATATGATCTTACATTGATTATTAGAAAGGTCGGCACCAAGTATTGAAACAGCATTAAAACCTAGGGAATATAAACGTATAGCATCAAATAAACCTTCACATATATAAAGCTGAGTTATCTCTTCTCTACTATTTTTTAGTCTGATAAAGGATAATTCAGAGAGATAAAGAAGATTTGATTTATTTAAATTTTTACTAAATAAATATTTAGGACCTTTATCAGTCGGTTCTGTTGCTCTAGCGGAAAAACCCTTTAATTCGCCATTTGTCGACCTAATTGGAAAAATTAATCTACTATTTCTAAAGCTATCGTAATAATGATAATTTAATGGGAGATGCTTATTTTTATTTTCTTTGAAACTCTCAAGCTTTTTTCTTACTAAACCAGCTTTTTCAAACAGATCAAATATGATTATTCTTTCGGATTCAGATAGAGCTAAACTATACAAATGATTTACTAGAGAAAACTCACCTTTTATACAGAGATTAAGATCTTTAATAACCTCTTCGTTGTATCCTCGATCATCCAGATATTTTATTAATGTTGACTTTTTTTGATATTCTTGAAGCTGTTTTAAAGTATATTCGAAAACATTAGATGAAATATTCTCTAGTAGGTTTGTTTTAGTTTTTTGATCTACTTTAAAGTTACTAATAATGCTTACATTGTATTCCTTTGCAAGCCAATAAACAGCTTCTTTGAATTCAATACCATTCGACTCTTGTACTAAATCAAATAAATTCCCGTTAGCACCACAAGAAAAGCAATTATATCGAGCAAAACCATCAGGGTTATCGTCGTATAATACCATCGAAGGTTTTGTGTCATTATGAAACTGACAAATCGCATTAGTTCTATTACTTTTATTTTCGGTCTCAATTCCAAGACGGGTACATACGTCTTCCAAAGTTACGTTATGTAGAAAATAAGAAATAGCTTCTTTGTAATTCATATAAATCCCTTTAATTTTTACGATTATAAATGTAACACTTCATATCATACGATAATGATGAGGCATCGATGATTGTTATTATTAAAATATTATAAACCTCAAAGCAGTAGCTTGATATAATTATTATTAAGTGATTTTAACTACTTACTAGCGATTTGTTTTATTTTTATGCTAATGTTACATCAAGTATTTATACGTAAAGGATTACAATATGGAAACCCCACATAACACTTCACTTAATGATCATGGTCAACCTCAAGTCGTAGGTTTCCATTCAAAGCAAAATAAATTAAAAGCACTGCTTGGATTGAAAGGAATCTTAGAGGGGTTAACTGCAGACAAATGCCTTGTTGAACTCGAAATGCTTTACTTAGAAGCATGGCTTAATTATGAGCCTGAATGTAAAGATGGAGGCGATTTCGACGATATACGTTATGAAATAGCAGATATATTGGAAGATGGAGTTGTGAGTAAAGACGAATTGTCGTCACTGTATAATATTGTAAGAGATGCATTGGATTACGATTTGAAAAATCCTGATACGGGTGATTTGTCCAACAATATCTTCATTGGATTTTTGAATGGGATTTGTGCAGATGAAGTTCTAATGGATAACGAGATTGCAAAGTTGGGCGAAATTCTTGAAGAGGAACCGGATTTTTGTTTGAAATTTCCAGGTAATATGATCAAGAATCGACTTGAACAAATTCTAGAAGATGGTGTGATTGATGACGAAGAAAGACTAGACCTTTTAGAGTTGATAAAGTCTGTCACAGGGCATAGATTTATTGAAACTGGTTTAGCACATGGAATGGCTGCTGATTTTGTAACTACAAAGGCTACAATGGTCAATATATCGAGTGCAAAAATTTGTTTTACGGGAAAGTTTGTCTCTGGCACTCGGAAAGCTCTACAAGAGTCTGCTTCTGGCCTTGGAGCAATAAATCAGGATAAAATTACGCAAAAGTTGGATTTACTTGTAATTGGTTCTTTGGCGAGTCGAGATTGGAAGTTTACTAGTCACGGCCGAAAAGTTGAAGATGTTTTATCCAATAGAAAAAAAGGCATTATGACCGAAATAATTAATGAAGAAACATGGTTAGAAATATCATCTAATTAATTATTAAATTCAAGAACAAGGACAAGGGAATGGCCATAGTTAGCAATGCTGATATTTATGTAGAACATACAAAAAAATACCATAAGTTTTCTTTAATACCACTAATTATATTTGCGATAATAGTATTCATTGACGCATTTCCATTGCTTCCAGATTTATATAGAGATGTAATTAAATTTTTATTTGTGTGTGTTAATTTTTACTTCGCAGCCGAACTAGTATTCATTATTAAGAACAATGGTATTCCTTGGCTGAAAAATCCAATAAATTTAATCGAGTCTATAGTTATTGTCTTCTGCTTTACTGGGCAGTTCTATGATGGCAGCTTTAGTAACAGTTTATTGATTATTCGTTTGTTGCGTCTTTTCAGTTTAATTCGATTATTCAGATTTATTCCAAATGTTTCACATTTAATTGATGGATTGACTCGTGCTTTGAGGGCATCTGTTGTAGTTTTTGCTTTGTTGATGGCTTTGTTATTTATATTTACAATGGTAGGAACTACTCTTTTCGGCGACATTCTCCCTCTGCATTTTGGCGATCCATTTACGAGTCTTTATACTGTTTTTAGCGTATTTACGGTCGAAGGCTGGAGTACTATTCCTGATCAAGCTTTTGCACAGGGTATTGAACATGCTTTTTGGATTCGAACATTTTTTGTCTGTGTACTTGTTTTTGGTGGTTTACTTGGAATGTCGCTAGCAAACTCTGTTTTTGTTGATGAAATGGTATCAGATAATACTGAAGAACTTGAGAAGCAAGTGAATGAGTTAAAAAATATTGTAATCAACCAGAATAAGTTACTTTTAAAATATATTGAAATGAACCAGTCCTCTAGTTCTAAATAACAGTCCTAATCTTAATGTTAAAAATACACAATAAGAATTCAAAGAAGGACAAATATAGTGGCTGTTTTGTTCTCTGCGTTCACCAACTCCCCTCTTAAATGAGCTTAGATCTACAGGTAAATAAACTATATGTATCAAAATAAATTTATAGCTTTCATAGACATTCTTGGTTTTGGTGCTTTGGTAGAACAAAGTGCAAAAGTTCCGAATATAGCTTCAAGCATTCATGAAGCTTTACTTTCTATGGACCCTAATTTACTTAAAAAAAGTATGTATTGTTCAGTGAATGAAGAAAACGTTACAAAGGAAAAGTTAGCTGAGACTAGAAAGCTTGCTGAAATGATGGGGGAGAGGTTACAGAAACGATCACCCATAACTATTTCTTATTTTTCTGATAGCTTAGTTTTATCAGCAAATGCAGATGATGCTGTTGGATCACAAACTATTTTAGAGTTGTTAGCAAAACTGAGCATAAAGTTATGGGATAAGCATTCGTTATTAATTCGAGGTGGGATCACATTGGGAGAATTAGTGCATGATGATAATGGTCCATTATTTGGTCCAGCTATGAATCGAGCATATTTGTTAGAGTCAGAAAAGGCTGTTACTCCTAGAATCATATTTGATAAAGAGTGTATTCAAGCATATCGAAAAATCAATACATTTGAAATATTTGATACTTTAATTAATGAGGATGAGCAGTATTGTTATATGTCTTTGCCTTCAAGTTTTCGATATATAATTACATCTAGTACTTTGGGAAATTATAATACTAAAGAACTCGAAATCGTAGAGCGAGCTCGAGTGGAAACAGCCTCGAAAATTCAGAGCATAATTGAATCAAATCCACCTAAGCGTATTAAAGATAAATATATTTGGCTCAAAGAAGAATTGAGTAATATGCAGCTCTAACAAGTAAATAAACAATCGCTTTATTTAAACCCACTATTTTTAGTTTGTTACATGGGCGTATATGCTAAGCGAAAATTCATAATTCAGTATAATCTTTTTTAAAGGAATTAATCATGAGTGCTGATGAAACAAATCGTAGAATAAAATTTTCATATCAAATGGAAAGCTGGAAGTATGAAGATGGAAAACCTTCCTATTTAAAAGCAAATGCTAAAAAAATTATTCCATCAGAATATAGCTCTGAAATGGATGGTACTCTTTTTTGCCCTGCCTGCTTTACCAACCTTAATAGAGTTCCGAAAAAAAAGGAGCATTTTTCCAATGGAAGAAATGCATACTTTTCACATGTAAGTAAATATAAAAATATAAAATGTGATTTAAAGTCTATAAAACCAGAAGGTAAAAAATACGATAATTGGGAAGAGGCTAAAAAAGCAATAGATGATGAAAACCTAGTTATCATATCTAGTTTTTTACAAAAAAAACCAGAACTTAAAGTAGATAAACCTGAAATATATGATGAAACTCCAGTAGAAGATGTTGATGGGTTAGCAGCAGAAGTGACTATCGGACGTCATAGTGGGGAAAGCTTTGCATTACCAAGTAGAATCACAACAGTTGCAGGCTTATGCAGAAACTTTGATGAGAATCTTTATAAATATTTCCACTTACCGGGGAGAAACAATGCAAGCCGACTAATTGATTTACTTAAAGATGTAAAATCAATGTCTGAAGAAAATGATAAACCTAGATTTTATTATGGACGCATAAAAAGCACTAGTCATTTAGGCAAGTATAAAAAGCCAACTAATATTCGAATGACTTACCTAACAAATGATATGGATGTAGAAGGGGTTGCTCATTTTACAATTAAGTTGACCGATGAACAGCAAAAAAACCATGGGATAGTTGATCAATCAGTAGGTCGAATAGTCATAATGTATGGAGTCGTTACTATAAATGGTATGGGCCTGTGTTTTGAAAAGCTACAGTGGGGAGAATTTGCATTGCTGCCTGATAAGTATGGGTATTTGCTAGAATAGGTATATAAAAATTTTATCAACAGTTCAAAAATATCGGACTGTACTCACCCTTAGCTATTATTTTAACTTTTTAGCAAAGCATGATGTTTATCGGATTTTCCTTTATGGATTTGAACCTACATCATCAGATACAGTTCTATTACTCTAGACATCTAGATTGATTTGGAAGCGCTTTAATAAACTTAATGTGACGCGTCACACTTTAAAGTGATAATAAAGGATCTTGGTGGCGTCAAAAAATTTCTTAATTCGCGCACATAAAAATTTACTTAAGGGTGCGGTCACCAGCCTATAAGTTCTAGGGATTTTGCCTCCCCCCCTATACAAGTATGAATTATAAAGAGTTTAACGAAGCATCCGATTAACCCTAGTAATATCAACAGTTAAATAATTCATCACTAATTTGATGAATTATTGCAGTTTTCTAACTGAAAAATCACTTTTTAAGTACTAGTTTTATGTTTTTTACATACTATTTATTGGATTACTCTTTAACCTTTACATTTATTAAGTACAGACAAATACCATAAACTGACTTTATTCGAGGTTAAATGATGTTCGTATCAACCTTGTGTTGGTGCTTTTCTTTAGCTGTTTTAGTTCCATGGCACTTTACGCATATAGCTTCTAAATTGCTCTCTATGTCATTACCACCAAGAGCTTTAGCAATTATATGATCGACCTGTTTAGCTGCTGTTAACACATTACTGCGTAAACATGGTTGGCATAAGTTCTTATCACGTGTTAAAACTTGTTCCCTAATTTTTCGCCACTGTGAACCATAGCCTCGCTGAGTAGCAGTTCTCCCTTTATGATGTTGTGACCATCGTTTTGTACTTGCTGTTCCTTGGCACTTTTCACAATAGCCTGTACCGTAATGGATGCCAACTCTACAACTTCTACAAGGTCTGCCAGTTTTACGAGGTGACATATCTATATCCCTCTATCATATGAGCATCGAAATCTTTCTTATTTAGTTCAAATAAAATTTTCATAGTTTTTTTATCCATTTATTAACTTAAATTTGAGGATTAAACCCTAGTTAAAAAACATCTTATTTTATAAGTGCTAGATAATTTAAAAATATAAAATCCAGTCAGTTTTAACAAAAGTGATACAGAAAACCCCCGTTTTCGTATTAGTCGGCTGTTGAAAAAACAACCAGTTGAAGTAAGTGTGATTATTAATGATCAATCACTTATCTAAATGTTCGTTCAAATAACAAACAAAACTATCAAGAAAAATGAAAAAAGGGATTACCCAAAAAACTTTTCAGTTTTGACAATTTCTCACGCGGCCTTAGGCGTCGGTCTAGAGTACAAAAAGCTGTAGAGATTTTACCCGCCCCTACCTAGTAACCTGCGCTTATATTACCGCTATAACTGTACCCAAGTTGCTTAACAACTTTCTCTATATAACTACCAGTAAAGTCTGCATATAATTCCTTGTGAAAGCTCTCTCCTCCCTTGGTTTCATAATCACAAAAAGATACGGCCACTACGTGTTTAAAAGCACTAACTTTATTATGTGCAAGTAAACCTAAGAGGTTCACTAATTGGGTATCTCTGATGACACCAGCAAAGTAATTACCTAGCTCTTTACCCCTATACCTTTTTAGAATGAATACAGCATCGAGAGTAGACATTAGAAATAATTTTCCTTCGTGCATTTCCTCTGGTGGCTGGTGGTTAGAAGTTGCAAATCGCACCCAGTCTTGAAGGGAAGCTGTATTGTGACAAAGGCCAATTAATTCATTTTTGTACCAAAGTTCAAAATTATTTTTGTGCTCAAAATACACCTCATTTAAAGTAGGATCTCTATCGAATGACTCAGCTATATATTGTCGATAGCAAATTTCCTTTTGTTCATTCGTTGCTATGCCACGAGTAACGCTTAATAAGAAAGTTTCACACTCCATATTTTCAAACTCTTCAAATGATAGTATTTGGTTGTTCGGAATTAATTCTTGATCAATAGAATCCATGTTTTTCTCTCTTTATTTATAAAAATAGTAATGTTTTTAGTTTGTTAAGTTATATTTGGAACTCAACAGAAAGCTTGTTTAAGGCAATTAAAACCCTAAAAGACAAGAATTCTTATTATTTTATTATTTATCAATACCTTACTGGTTAGATAGGACGTAACGTGTAAACTGTCCTAAGTTGATTAGTCACCAAATAAAGCTTTATCACCAATCTCAAATGTATCAACTAAATCTTGCTCATTATTATCAATGTAGTTAATGGTTATTGATGGTTTGCTATGATTTAAAAGTTGCTGTAATTCTTCTAACGTCACACCGGCTTGTTGTCTTAATCTAGACCCTGACTTTCGTAATGAGTGAGTGCCTAAGTTAACTCCGCCTAAACGACCAATCGATCGCCGCCACTTAATAACATCAGATTCAACTTCACACATCCAACGCCATGGGGTTTTTCTACAGAGTGGTTTTCTTCCGCCACCATGACGACTTTCAAATAAATAAACATCGTATGGATACTTTGTTCTCATTTGATTTAATATCTTGATTGCATGAGGTGTTAACGTAATGACTTTACCTTTTTTGGTTTTCCCTTCGATTATTGAAAACTCGCCTGTATTAAATGACTCATCAATTTGATTTGTTGTAATAGCTAATAAATCGCTGATCCTCAACGCCCATAAAGCAGTTAATTCTGCTAGCCACCTTGCTTTTAATCCACGCCTCTTTTCTAAAGCAATTAAAATTACTTCAAATTCATCGCGGTTTCTCGCTGAATGAACCCTAGACATTACTTTTCCTCGTTTACTATTAATGAAAAGCTCATCTGATCTGCACACTTTGCAATCTCATTTGATAAATCTATGAATAAACCAAATAGGCTTTCAATTTTATCTATGGATAATTCTTCAATACTTCCTACTTGAGCAACCAAAGCTAAGGCTGTTATTTGTTCTGCTTTAGTAAAAATCTTTTCCTGTAAATTTAATTCTTTTATTAATGTCACTTTTGTTTCTCCACTTATTATTAATTTGATTAAATACTTAAATACTTAAATACTTAAATACTTAAATACTTAAATGTTAATCACCAATGAACTGCTTTTTAAGCTTTTGCTATGGTTATATATATAGGAGTCCACAATATGGAATGGGCTGTTAGCACTTACAAACCACAAGATACATATAAATAAAGGGGGTAATTTTATTTTCTAGTCCATTATCTATACCGGTTTCTTGCCTCCTATTCCACTTTATGTACTGGTGCGGCTCCATAATGTATACCCGAACGGTTCCAGAAAATGGCACAGGAAATTTTTATAACCTAAAATTTCTTATTGGCTTATTTGTGGGTTCAATATCCATATGAAAACCGATTATTTCATCAACATTTTGCCAAGTTAATGCATAAAATTGAGTCACCCCTTTTCCTTCCTTGAAGCCGCCATATTTACTAACAATAAGTAAGTTATTATCAATTAGTTCTTTCTTGGCGGCTGTTAATGTTGTTTTTGATCTCCAGCCTATTTCTTTCATTTGTGACCAAACAAAACATATTTTTCCATTGTTTCTACCGTTATATTGACTCGCTGCTTGAACTAACAATTTAACGGCATAACCACCCAAATGATTAAAATCTTTATGAGTAACAACAATGTAAGGAATACCGACGAACCGCTCTTTAGGCTTGAACCGTTTATTTTTTTCAGCTCCCATAATTCATCCACAGTAATATTGAAGACCGATAATTACTTTCATCTTCGAAATTTTTTATTTAGATTTATTGTTATTGTTAATGTTATTAGTTGGCACTTGTTTGTAGATGAACCAAAGGAGATCCGATAATAGCCAAGCCACTGAATTAGTACTTAGTTGAATGCGTTGGGGGTGTATGCCTGCTTTTTCTTGCTTCCAAGTTTGTGTTCTGGAAAGAGTAGTAATTCTTTTACGTTCTTGATCTTTAATTAATCGGTCAGACTCACCAGCGATTTTTAGTAGTTCCTGACGTTTCTCTGATGTTGGTTGGGTGTATTGTGTTGTCATAATGCCTCTGCCTGTTGTTGTAGGGTTTGGCGTATGATGTCAGGTTCACGTTTGCATAAGTTGTTAACTTAAATGGGGTTGAAGCTACTAACTTTTTTACTATCTTTAATGGTATGTCTCAACTGCTCTAAAAACTCAAAACTAATTGCATGATTAGCATTATCTTTAATTGTTCCGGAAATTTCAGTAGGGGTTACTTTGATATACGATATTGAATCTATAGCTTCTCTTATATAAGACCTTTTAATTTCATGACCATTAATTCTTGCCCATATAGTTAAATCTAAATATTGAAAAACAAACCTCCTAAACAAATTGTCATATTTTTCATTTAATCGATAGCGAAGTGGCTCTTTTATTTTAAGTGCCCTTCGAGATTTATTAAGTAACCTTTCTAATTCTTCATGAATTTCTTGGTTGGTGGCTAAAGATAAGCTTATTCCTACGAATATACCTTTCCCATCGATGCCTGAAACGTCTTGACCTATACTTTCATGAACATCATTGAATGGTGATAATTGTTTTTGAATGATTTGCTCATTAATACTTATAACGTCTAGACAGCTCAAGGGTCTAACATTTTCATCAATAGTATTGGATGACTCGCGTGTATCTTCATTATTATGTAATTGAATATCTTGAAGGGAGTTTTTAAACAGCTCCATTACATCTGATTCAATCGGAATGTCGTTCTTTATGGCAAACATTGCGCTGCTACGTTTACTTAACTCTAGTTCCAATTGTTCTAAAGTACTTTTCCTAAGTATTTTATAACGAGATTTGTTAAACCATGATGGTGTTTTTAATTGAGATAAAGAGCTAATTTTCCCCATTAGATAGCACCATTAATTATTGAGTCGAGTAGGTCAGTTACTTTTGCATGTGCTTCTTTTCTTTCTTCAAGGTAATCATGGCGATCATAAATACCTTCAACACCTTTTAATTTATGATTTAGGCATCTTTCTGCAACATGGCCAGCTATGCCTTGAGATGCCGCCAAACTTCTAAATGTTCGTCTTAAGTCATGTGGAGAAAATGGTTTTATATCCCCCATAAGGTTGGTTGGCTGTACTTTACGTCCAGCTTCATGGCCAAACATAGAGGATATAGCTCTATTTAAGGTATCGTCGCCCATATGAGGCTTTTTAGATGCTCGCCTTGCAGGAAATACATAGTCAGAGCCACAAGCACGCATAGTTAGCTCATTTAGCCATTGTAATACTTGTTCTGGCAAAGGGATGGTGATTGGTGCGCCTGTTTTACTTCTCCCTTCAGGTAAATGCCATAACGCTTTATCAAGCTCAAATTCTTCCCATTTAGCACAACAAAGTTCAGCTTTACGCACGCCTAAAGTTACTAATAGGGCACAAGCTAGAAAATTATCACGATTAAATTTGGCACTATGCTTTTTAAACAAATTAAAAACTTTGGTTAATTCTTCAATAGTTAAGTGTCTGTCACGGCTTTTTTCAATACCTCCTGCATCAGAAACAGTAAAAGCACTAGCAGGATTTTGGGCTGTAAGGTCGAGTTTGATTCCATGCCTGAAAAGCTGTTTCAAATAAGTTAAAGCATCATTGGCCACTGTCGGCCTAGTTTCTGAAATGAGCTGAATTATTTTTCGTATATCACGAGCATTAACTTCCTCTATCTTCATATTACCAATATGAGGTTTTACATCTTTGGTATAAATACGTTTAGGAATACTCGGAAATTTAAGGCGTTTAGCTAAATCATTATCGTACCAGTCAGCAAACAAATCATCTACTAGCCTTATTTCTTGCTCATTTATTCGCTTTCTAACTATCAGTGGATCTGAGCCTAGATGTATTTCTTGTTTTTTAATTGCGGCATCCGCTTTTGCATCTGCTAGTGAAAAAGCAGGGTATTGGCCTAGAGTTATTTCCTTTCTTTTACCATTCGAAGAATAGCGTAACATCCAATATGG
>Ga0105356_10002677_pt1 | contig 17724 bp, 14 predicted proteins | sample GOMGulsemesocosm_3_FD_83502 | JGI IMG/M metagenome (GOLD analysis project Ga0105356, IMG submission 83502) | Methane-oxidizing microbial communities from mesocosms in the Gulf of Mexico - GOM9D Gulf of Mexico | ecosystem: Environmental > Aquatic > Marine > Cold seeps | place: Gulf of Mexico...
GAATTAGCGCTGATGAATAACGATGATATTGCTAAAAAAAGCGGTGATTTGATAAATTTCATAAAGATCTCATAAGTAAGAAATACTATGGGATCCGGCACTGGGAGGTCTCTAGATATAGAAAATATTAACCATTCCTACGCCGGTTATATTAGCTGCAGTTATGGCAGTACTAATTCCCGTCCAGGTTCAAAGGGTTTGTTGATTTCATCAACATCTCAGTAATTACGTATTTGTTTCTTGGAAAACAAATAAAATCACACTCCTTGGTTGCGCGCGCAGTTTAACAAAATATTGGTGGTGTTGCTTGATTAATTCTCATTTACTGAAGGAATATTGACCTGCTAGGAGGATCTGGCCCGTCCTCTACTGAGACGTTAAGCGAGTTTTAGTGATACTTTTATCCATTACTAGCTAAAAGTCGTATAGCGTTAGGTGTAATAAATCACATATATTGTTAAGGTTAATCAACGGATTAATGCAGTAGTTTTATTTATATAGATAGAGACTTGTTATGTTCCCCAATTGGCAATTAGTCAGTATTAGCATAATTTACATTGGCTTACTGTTTTTGATCGCCTTTTTAGGGGATAAATATCGCCAGCAATTAGCGCACAAAGGACAGAGCATTATTTATGCCTTAACCTTAGGTGTTTACTGTACCTCGTGGAGTTTCCTTGGTACTACCGGGCAGGCATCAACGAATTTTCTTTCCCATATTCCTATCTATCTAGGGCCAATTTTACTGTTTATTTTTGCTTGGCCGTTTATACAGCGCATTATTCGCGTCAGTTTAAAACTTAATCTTACTTCTATCGCAGACTTACTCGCTGCGCGTTTTGGTAAATCTCATAATTTGGCTATTATGGTGACGGTGGTTGCCTTTGTTGGCACTATGCCTTATATCGCGTTGCAATTAACCGCGATGGTTTACTCTTTTCAACAACTACAACAAGAACAGACGATTAGTGGCTGGCTGATTGGTTTAGTGGTTAGCCTAGTGTTAGCGGGTTTCACTATACTTTTTGGTATTCGGCATATTGATGTCACGGAGCGACATCCGGGGGTAATGTTAGCCATAGCCTTTGAATCACTGATCAAACTAGTATCATTTTTGGCGGTAGGCCTGTTTGTTTGTTATGCGCTGTTTGATTCCCCCTTAGATATTTGGCAGCAATCCAACGCCGCTGAAAAACTAACTGAACAAATGACCATAGATAATGTGAGTACCATGCTGGCAATGCTGGTGATCGTTATGGCGGCATTTCTCGCCTTGCCAAGACAATTTCAGGTGATGGTGGTGGAGCTTAGAGATCAAAAAGACAGCTGGCTGAGCCGTCGGGTTTTTCCTCTATATTTATTAGTGTTTGCCTTTTTTGCTGCGCCGTTAGGTTTAGCAGGGCAATTGTTGTTAGGCGATACGGTGCCGTCTGATGCCTATGTACTATTCCTCCCTAGTGTTGGCGGGCATACCTGGTTGACCTTATTTACTTTTTTAGGCGCCGTATCAGCAGCAAGTTCGATGGTAATTATTTCGGCGATTGCGTTAAGTACTATGCTCAGTAACGAAATTGTTTTTCCATTGCTGTATCGTCGCCAAAAAGTGGCGCAAACCAATTATGATAATTTCAGAACACGATTATTAAATATAAGAAAGCTATTAACATTATTTGTGATCATGTCGGGTTATGGCGTATTACTGTTAGCTTCACCGGATACGCTGTCGTCGTTAGGTGAGGTCGCATTTGGCGCTTTTGCACAATTAACACCTGCGTTAGTGGTGGCTTTTTACTGGCGACGTGCGAGCTTAGTGGGGGTTTATGCCGGTATTTTGGTCGGTTTTATCTTATGGCTGAGCTTAAGTTTTTTACCGCAATTTGGTTTATATACTTCGCCGTTTGCCGATGGCACCTTACCGGCAAAATCGATTACCACTTTGTTTAGCTTGGCTGCGAATATTATGGTGATGTGGGCGGTGTCACATATTAGCCGTCAAACCGTTCAAGAACGGGTGCAGGCCTCGCTCTTTTTAGAGTGGCAATCCCCGTCGATGCTGAAGATTGAGAAAAAGCGCCAGTTAGATGTGCAAGAGCTTGAGCTTTTAGCTTCACGCTTTGTCGGTGATGCAAAAGCTAAGGTTAGCTTTAGTGTATTTCTCTCATCGAATGACAAAAAGCAGCTAGGCAACGCTACCTACAATCAATTGTTGTTACAACATACCGAAAACACCTTAGCAATGGTGATGGGGGCATCTTCAGCACGCTTGGTACTGTCGTCAGCGCTGGAAGGGCGAGATATTGCGTTGGATGAATTGGCAGTACTGGTTGAAGAGGCTTCTAGTCAAAAACAAGCGTTCTCACAAAACCTATTACAAAGTGCGATTGAGCATGCAGGAGAAGGTATTTCTATTGTCGATGAGCAGTTAAAACTGGTGGCGTGGAATAAAAAATATTTAGCTATATTTTCCTATCCGCCAGAGCTGATCTTTGTTGGCAGCTCTATCGAAAACCTCATTCGTCATAATGTTAAACGAGGTTTATGTGGTGCAGGGGATGTAGAGCCTCTAGTAAGTAAGCGGCTAACTCATCTACGCAATGGTAGCCCCCATAGTTCAGAGCGCCAGCATGCGAACGGTCAGACAATTCGCATTGAGGGTAACCCATTACCGGGTGGCGGTTTTGTGATGATGTTTTCAGATATTACCGCTTACCGGCAAGCGGAGCAGGTACTTAAAGAAGCCAATTTAGATCTAGAAACCCGTGTCTATGAGCGCACCTTAACCTTGGCGAAAACCAATCAAGCTTTAGCCAAAGCTCAGGAAAAGGCTGAACAAGCGCACCACAAGAAAAGCCAATACTTGAAAGCCTGTAGTCATGATCTAATGCAGCCTTTAGAAGCGGCGAGGTTATTTACCTCGGCACTGTCAGTGCAAAATAGCTTAAGCAACGATCAGCAACGGCAAGTAGATAACATTGAACGATCACTAAAAGCCGCCAATGATTTACTGGCCGATCTAGCCGAAATTTCGCGTTTGGAAAGTGGCAATATTCAAGCGTCTATTGATGCGTTTTCATTGAATGACTTATTTGAGGAGTTAGCGCAGGAGTTTGTGGCTTTAGCACTCGAGCAGCAGATTGAATTTAGGTTGGTGCCCACGACGGTATGGGTAAAATCTGATCGGCATTTATTAAGGCGCATCATACAAAATATTGTAGGTAACGCTTTTCGTTATGCTAGCCCTGGTAAGGTGTTGTTGGGGGCGAGGACGTTTAATCAACAAGTGATTATTCAGGTACTCGATAATGGCCCTGGTATTCCGGTAGCGAAACAGGCATTAGTGTTTGAACAATTTACTCAACTAGACACGGTAAGCAACTCTTACGGACGAGGCTTAGGACTAGGATTAAATATTACCCAGTCGTTGGTACAATTGCTGGATCATTCTCTTCGTTTACAGTCACAAGTAGGGCAAGGCTGTAAGTTTTCCATTGAGGTAGCAAAAGCGGTGCCGTTGCTCGGCGTCTCTGTGCCAAAAACACCAACACTAGCCACTGGATTAAAAGGTATCACGGTACTGTGTATTGATAATGATCCTGACGTACTCAGCGGCATGGTGGAGTTACTTGGCGCATGGCAGTGTAATATTTTGGCGGCTGACTCGCCTGAGAGCGCTTGTGAAGAATTCAGCCGTCATCAGAATGACATTGATATCTTAGTGGTTGATTATCAGCTAGGTAAGCAAGAAGGTGGGGCTGGCGATGAATATATGGACGGCTTAACCTTAATTGCCACCCTACGTAGCCAGTGTCATCATAGGCTTCCGGCAATATTGATCACCGCGACGACTAAGGTTGGTGTTGAAGAAAAGGCGCTCGCCGCCGATGTTGGTTTTATGCGCAAGTTAGTGAAACCGGCAGCGTTACGAGCGATGATGAGTGCTAAGTTAGCGCAGCAACTGCAAGCCCATTATGTTGACTAGCAGACCTCGCAAAGCTATGACGTGGTGCAACTGTTGTTATTACCGCTAACAACATGGTTTCTATAAGAGCTGGGCTATGGCTTCAATCAGCTCTTCCGGATTAGATGATTTCTTGTGAAAATGGTTAATGCCAATTTTTTTAATATCAAGCTCAAGAGCATCGTCACCATAACCTGAGTTAAGGATAATAGGTATTTCAGGGTATAACCGTTTAACTTTTTGGCTTAATTCAATACCGGTCATTTCCTGCATAGATTGATCGGTGATGATCAAATCTATCGGTTGCTGAGTGAGTTTTGCTAACGCAAGATGGCCATCAAGCGCGGTGAACACATGATAATTATGCTCGCTTAGATAACTTTTGAGAAAATTGGCAACTAGGAGATCATCATCGACGACCAGAATATTTCTTCCTGTGGTTGGGGTCGATGTTTGCTCAGGCTCTCTTAGGGCTTGGTTATGCTCATCAACGCGCTCAGCCTTTAACATATAGCGACTAATTATTTGGCTTATCTTTGCAAAACCAACCGGTTTTTGCACAATATAAGAAAACTGGTGGCTCGGCTCTTGGCGTTTTTGCAACTGTTTGTAGTAGCCGGTAATTAATATTACCGGGCAATCTGGTTGTACATCTCGAACACAATCTAAGATTTCGCTTCCTCCTTGGACGGCGTTGTTAATAATAAAATCAGTAACAACAATATCAAAAGCGTCAGGGTGTGCTTTGATAAAACGGATTGCCGGTTTCAAGCTTGCATAACAGCGCACCTGATAGCCGAGCTCTTGTAATATTTCTAAAGTAGCTGCTTGGGTGTTGAGATCGTCCTCGATGTAAAGCACTTTGCCTTTGCCATAGATAAGTTCATCTGAAAAGGGTGGGTGCACCACATTATCTGCAGTAACTTGCATATATACCGGTAAATACACCGTAAATATAGAGCCTAATCCCGCTATTGATTCAACTTCAATAATACCATTGTGATTGACAATTGTTGTTAAACAAGCACTTAACCCTAAGCCATGGCCATGTTCTTTGGTGGTGTAGTAGGGCTTGAATATTTCTTCTTTTTGCGGATCGGTGATGCCTACGCCATGATCTTTTATCGCAATGGTGAGATATTTTCCAGGGCGAAGCGCTAACTTATCGGTAGGGTGTATGTCTGCGTTGCTCAGGGTAATCAGTATTTCTTCATTATTTTTTGATGCTTGTGCGGCATTGATAATGAGGTTGTAGATAACTTGCTGTATTTGATTAATATCAGCATATAAAGCGTCTTCAGTGTTACTAATATTATAGGCTATGGGCGATTGTATACTTGCCTGTACCAACGACACGGTTTCATCAAGTACTTTGGATATATTACACACGGTTTTAGTGACTGGGCCACTTTCAGAGTACGACATAAATTGGTTGGTGATCGTTGAAGCACGTGAGGTCGCTTTTTCAATGTTATCTAAATATTTTAGGGTTTCAGTTTTTGTGGCGCCGTTGTTCAATTTCAATTTCGTTAATTGACAATTTCCTAAAATCATCATCAGTACGTTATTAAAGTCATGAGCAAGCCCCGCAGACAAGGTGGCTAGCGATTCAAGCTTTTGACTCGCAATATGTTCATCTTCGAGTCGTTTTCGTTCAGTAATATCGTGAAACGCACCTAACACCCCAATAATATTGCCGTGGGCATCGGTTAACGGTATTTTGCTGGTTTCAAGCCAAGCAAGTCGTTGATTCGATTGCAGTTGGCTTTCGATAATATTCACTTCGGCTTTACCTGATTCCATGACTCGGCGATCACATTCCCGAAAAAAATCAGCCTCTTCTTTTGTCCAAGGTAAATCATAATCTGACTTACCCAAATACTCTGCAGGAGTGGCTAAGCCCGCGACATCAGCAAGCGCTTGGTTACAGCCTATGCCAATGCTATGGCGATCTTTCCAAAACACACAAAAGGGTAAAGCATCTAACACCGCTTGTAAGAGTTGTACCGAAGGTTGCGCAGGTGAAGCCGAGTTATTTAAATCCATTAAAATAAACCTTTATCTTGCCTGTGGTAAGACTAATTGTTGTGAGCACTGAGTGCTTAAAAATACACCAATAAAACTATAACGGTATCTGCATCTAAATACTATAATTGTGTAGTAACATGAATATTGTTGCTGTGAATATAGGGTAAAACGATAAAGTAAAATTGCTGGTTGACTGTGCTATCTTGATGACACACAAGGATGTGTGGATAGTACCTTGCTCGTCAAGTTGCTTTTCGGAGCTAAATTATCAACAATGAACGTTTAGTTTATCAATTTTTTAATTTTTCTTAATTATTAACTGATAGGAATTAACTGATAGGAATTTATTGAGTGCGTTATTCTATTTTATCCCTACTGGGCTGTTGCTTTGCTTTATTACTAATAAAGCCGGTTTCAGCCTTGTCATTCCATTTAAGTCATGACAATCAAGAGCAGTTAATGCCGCTTTATCATAGCACTAAAGTGATCACTTTATCTGGGTACAGTGTTGATGTTGCGCATATCTTTAATGAACGCTGGTCGGTTGGGATCTCTGGGCAGCAAAGTGATGCTCAAGAAGTGCAACGCAAGCCATTGCAGGCACTTGCTGTTGAGCAAAATTCTTATAGTACGCAAGTAAGCTATTTATTTGATGACTATACTTTAAGCTTAGGATACCAACAGCTTGACTTTGAATTGAAAAGTCGAGAAACCCTCGATGCAACCCGTGTTACCGAGTTTGAAAAATTTGTCTATATAGAAAAAATTGAGTCGAACGCCATCGAAGTCAGCATTAGTAAAGATATTGATTTTGATGCTTCATGGTTAACCTTTGATGCCGCTATCACGTCGATGGCGCAAACCGCACAATACGATGGCAAACTGGTTGCCAAAGATGAAGATTCTTCCTATTTATCGCGTGACCTTGTCGAGCAATCGAGCGATAGCTGGTTGTTTTCTACCTCTTTATCTTGGTCAACATTATGGTCTGTGGGCGAATTAGGTTTAGTGCCGTCGGTGCAAGTTACTCATAGTAGAGTGGTTGCCGGTGATGATGTTTATTTATTTAATACGGTAACGGCGTCTAGTCGTTCAGGAAAAAGAACCCGCTCGAAAGAGCAGTTTAGCGAGCCACTTAGCGGCGATATTGCAACTACGGTTGGCGGTTCATTAATGGTACTGATCACCGATAATTTCTCGCTTGATGTCAGTATTAATCGCTTTTATGCCGGAGCATCAACGTCTGACTATTTTTCACTTGGTCTCGGTTGGGACTTCTAGCTAACGCGAGGCGGTAGTCGCCGTTAATTTCGCAGTTTACGTTTTAATTTCATTCGCGCTTTTACTTTACGTCGTTGCTCTGGAGATAACTTCTGCCATTTATTTCTTAGTTGTTTTCTTTGTTCGGGTGAAAGCTTGTTAAAGTTTTTAAAAGCAGTTCGTAATTGTTGTTGCGTATCTGCCGGTAGCTTTTGAAATTCTTTAAATTTAGCTTTTAGTTGAGCTTTTTTAGATTCAGGCAAATCTTGCCATTTTTTGAAGTTAGCAGAGGTTTGCTGGCGATCACTGACGTTCATACTCAGCCAGTTATTGGCGCCTTTAATCAACTTCTGCTGTTTAGTCTGATCTAATTGCGACCATGTTGATTCAAAGCTTGCTAGCACTTGCTGCTGGTCTGTTGATAGTGATTGCCAGTTTTTCACTTCTGCGCGAACGTTAAACGTCACTAAGCAACAGACTAAAGCAGTAGATAAGATAAATTGTTTTAACATTATTTTACTCCTTTATTGTTTAGGGCATTCACTTGGTGGTTAAGCTGTTTTTTTTCGTTGTTGTCATTCATGGCATTATTACTTGGTATTGATACGCTGTTCTTCTTTGGTTCAGGTTGTCGCTCAAATGGAGCCTGCTCGATTGATATTGGATCAAGCCATTGTTGCTCTATCTGCTGCATCTCTGCAATATATAACAAAAAATCGGCTTCTAATGCCGGTAACTTAGCGGGTTGCTGCTCTTTTGATACGGCCACTGAACACACGCTTAGCGCGAGTGCTAGTAGCGGAGCAACGGTGCTATAACAACGCTTGTTCATGCGCTTCCGCTAACCAATACACAAATTCTAACTGGGCAATTAACTCCGGATCTTCATGTAATTCAGGCTGTTGGTATTGCACCACTAACGGTAAGCTGTGTTCACTACGCTCAATATTGAAGAGGTATGAAGAAATCAACAAAGCAACAGCAGCTAATGAAAAGGCAGTCACTAAGCTATTGCGTGGTAACCAACTACTACGTTCACTGTTAGTCGGTTGATTTAACGCTTGCTGACGTATAGCGGCCAGTTGCTGTTCAATATTGCTATCAAGTTGCTCAATACTATTATCAAGCGATACTTTGGCTTGGTGTTCAATTGAATTAGGCATCTAGATGCTCCAACTGTAAGGTTATTTTAGCAACGGCTCTCGAATAATGTGTTTTTACGGTACCTTGGCTACACTGCATAATTTGTGCGGTTTTTGCCACCGAAAACCCTTGCCAACAGCGTAGTAAAAAGCATTGTTGCTGCTTGGGCGGCAAGCTTGATATCACGGTTAACATGTGATCAATATGCTCATTTTTAGTAAGTAACGCCTCATGACATTGCTGGTTATGCGCAGTAAAATTAGCATCAAAACCATCACTGTCGCTATGTTCGGCCTCATCGGTTGTTTGCTGATGCTGCTGCCAAAAAAAGAATAAATTTCTAAATTTCTTTTTCCGATGAAAGTCCATAATGACATTATGTAAAATTCGATAAAATAAAGCCGGCCATTCAGTGGATGGTTTTTCGCTATAATGTCGCACCATTTTCTCCATGGTGTCTTGCACTATATCTAACGCATCTTGTGAATTTGCCGTTGCAATATTTGCCATTTTATATGCCTTTTTATCAACGCTAGCCAGAAACAGAGCCAGTGAACTGGTCAAGCAGACCTCCATAAATAGCAAGTGACATTAATGTCATTGATATTGGTAATACTGACACTAGTAAAATTAACATCACTATTATCAACCCTCTTAATATACCTAACACGTCAAGCAAGGGAGTTGCCTCCCTTGCGGTTTACATTGCTCAGCTTACTGGATAATAACACTCACAGCTAGTGCTTTGATCCCCGTTATGCTCTCATCATAGCTACCCTTACTGGTGATTTGCTTCACTTGTTTTCCTGCGGTTAACTCTGCGTTAAGGGCACTGACAAAATCATTGTAAATGGCGTAGTAGTGAATACCAATACCACGTTCTTTAATGGCAAATCGACCTTGCTCAACCTCGCTGATAATTGAATTAACCACTTTATCGTTAGCAAGGTTCTGCGGCACGCCACGTAGGGTCATTTTTTGTCTAGCGTTACTTTCATCCCAGTTGATTTGGTTAGTGTCACTATCGATAGTGACACTATCAGTCCCTGCGGCCCAGTAAGCTTTAAAGTTTGCTATGGTGTTCTGTATATCTTTTTTAATTAAGCTTTTGGCAGTGAAGTCATCCGGGGCTTGGGCAAAGTCATTAACATAACCGCGTACCGTTAACCAATCTTCAGCGGCAAGATCTGCAATGGTTAAGTTGTTGGTGGTAATGTCGTAGTTATTGGGATCAGCATCTTGCTCGGTAGTTAAGCCGGTACCGGTAAAATCGTAACTATCAATTGGTTTTCTGTTAAGTTTATTTACATCAATAGCTAACGGTGAGATTTGTACTACTTGGCCAGTAAGTTGCGATAGTTTGATATGAACAATACCATCTCCAGCATTAAAGGTTTGTTCATCGTCAAAATCACCTAACGCTCTAACGTGTTGACCTACACTTAGGCTGCTGTCGCTTAAGCTTTGTTGATTAAAACCGGTAAATTGCGTGGCTTCGTTATAGGTAAGCGTTAGCGCTTGGCTATGTAACGCTGCTCTGTCATCGGGGGCGAGTACTACGCCACTAATGGTGATTGAATCGCTAGAACGTGCCGTGACTACCCCTCTGAAAGTATCTTGTTCTGCCCAGGCCACACTAGTGCCAGCCACTATTTTACTAGCGATAAAGCTGCGCTCATCATCTACCAGCGTTACTTCACCAAAGGCGACCACAGGGCTGTCTAGTGCTAAGCTGGCTAAGGTGGCTAGTGCATCAGCATTGACAACTTCTTCGCCATCAATTTCATATAAGGTTGTTTCATCAACATTGAGCGTGAGTTCGCCAAAATCGCCTTGTTTCTTTCTTAACGGTTTTACTGCGAGTGTGATGGTATTGTTATCGCTATCTACACTTTGTAACAGCCCTCTTGCACGATGTTCGCGTTCATCATCGGAGCCTAAGGTTACGTTAACAAAGGGTTCTACTTGCACAATCGCGGGGTTAAATGACACGATTTGGTTGGAGCTGGCTAGATCTAAATCTAATGTGAGTGCTGAAATTTTACCTTTACTAATCACTAAAGGCTCGTCATCGGCTAACACTAAGCTTAATGGGAAAGTGGTGATTGCGTCACCGTCACTATTTTGCGCACTAGCTTGATAGCTGTCGCCATGTTCATCTTGAACGATAATGCTTGCGCTGCTGTAATCTAAGGTAAATGATATTTGATTGTAACGACCAGCAGGAATGCTGTTCATTGAAAATAATTCAGATAAATCGGTATATTGAATAAAGTCTACCCGTGCAGTATTCGGCGCAACACTGACTTGGGTGCCATCTACTTTCACTAAATCAATGCTGAGTACTTCAATGTCATAGCTTAAAAAGTCTTCTTCATCATCGCGGATAACAATCATCACCTGGCCGGTTTCTGCGGGCAATTCTTCGGCGGCGGGTACGGAAGGCGTAGATGTTGTTTCGGTACTACTGCCACCACCACAGCCACTTAAGGTTAAGCTGAGGCCAAGTATTAAGGCTGATAGCCCGACATTGACGACTGACGTTGACAGGTAAGGGGTTGGAATACTCTTTAACTTAGTGCTTGGTTTTGAAAAATAGTGCTTGATGTTGATCATGTTATTCTCCTAACGACTACGAATTTCTCTGGGTGTAATAAGTAAAACGTATAACGAGCAGAATGGTTGACATAAAAAATAAATATTTTTAAATTATTTTTTATGTCGTGAATTAATTGTTTTTTATCAGTTACTTGAGTTTTTACAGACTGATTATATTATTTCTCACAAGCATCAATAGTAACAAGCATTAGTAGTAATAAGCACAGAGGGGCTTATTTGCTGATTGTTATTTAACTAGGCTGCTAGTTAGTCAGTGAAGTTAGCTTCCGGTAACTCAAGCTGGCTAATGGCAATTACGGCTTGGGTACGATTGATCACCACTAATTTGCGAAATATTGCGGTAGCATGGGCCTTTATTGTCGCTTCAGAGACATTTAAATCATAAGCAATTTGTTTGTTGAGTAGCCCTTGAGCGAACAACAATAAAATTCGATATTGTTGCTGAGTTAAACTGGCGACACGCTGGGCAATATCACTATGAGTATCAGTGTTGGCTGACGGCTGAAACGAGGCGGGTAGCCATTCTTCACCCGCAAGTACCGTGATAATGGCAGTGTAAATATCATCTACAGGCGTTGACTTTGGTATGAAGCCCGCTGCGCCATAACTCATGGCTTGGCTGATAGTATTGTGATCTTCATGGGCTGAGACGATGACCACCGGAATTTGTGGAAAATGATTTCGTACGTGAATTAGCGTGTTAAAGCCATGGGCACCTGGAATGTTTAAATCTAGCAATAATAAGTCACTGCTTGTATGCGCTTGCAGTTGTTGATCTAATTCCGCAATAGTTTGCGCTTCAAGCCACTGAGTTTTGTTGAACTTTTTGTTAAGTGTACCGAGTAAAGCTTGTCTGAATAAAGGGTGATCATCAGCTATTATTATTTTTTCTGGCTGAATCATAGCAACGTCCTCATTTTAATGAATTCCTATTCTAACTGAAATTCAATAGATGACAAATTATACCTTTGATATTGTTCTTTAGATTAAAGGGGGGGGCGACTTTTTACGGGGAAGAAAAGTCTCTCACCAAGCGAGTGATCATTACTAGGTTTGTTAGTAATATTTAAGTATTGAGAATAAAGATGTTACTTAGGCTTATTGAGTTTTTCATTGAGTTGCTTTAACGCGAACAATGACGATGAGAGTTCATTAAGCGAAGCAGGCGACTTTCTCTGCTCATTTTGGAATTTTTGGCTTGAGCTTTGCACTTTTATTAACGCTTGTCTGAGTTGTAACAAGTCCGCTGTCATGTGTTACTCCATATCATACTGCAAATATTAATGAACTGTTATTAAGTACATTTAGTTATCAATTCACTAAATGATAACCGTTATCATTTAGTGTTTCAACTGTTTTATGCTGATGCTAGTTAGGAAGTAAAGCCGCAATTAGTTTACCGGTCACTATTGATTAACCGTTTTAATACTCAATAAACTTTCGATGTAAAGTGACGCTTGCCATCGATAGACATGTTTTTATTCTAAAACAATAATAACCCCAATATCATTGAGCAAATCATTGCTGACAAGGTAAGCGATTTTATCGGCATCTTTTTGAGCAAGGGTTATTTCTGTGGCGTTGTTTTTCCATGTTCTGTTGGCTTTGATTAATAATGGTGTATCACCAACCAAAGGGTGCTCCATCGCAAAAGCAACATCGGTTGCAAACAATGACACTAATTGACCATTATCAATAATACTGGCGGCAGTCTTTTCGGTTGGGTATAAAATATCGCCGGCTGGTTGGCGTAATTTCGGGTTTAAAGATGGAATAAAACGGCTGCCTCTGACATCAATTACCACACCTGAAATGGTCGTGCTTTGGAGATTAATACGATTACTTTTCGAGTGATTACTGCCGTGAACTAACGTCTCTAATTCAGTGATGCGCTTAGTTAATTGCTGTAACTGTTGTTCAACCGTTTGCGTTGAATTGCTCAATGTTGAGGCATGCACAGTTGAGATAAAAGGTGAAAACAATTGCAGGAAATTGAAGGCCGACAAGCTGGCCGGATCGTAAAGACTTTGGTAAATAGAATTGGCGGCATTACCACGTAAAGGCGCTTGTAACACTACTTTACAGGTGCCGTTGTTTCTATTTTCCTTAGATTTAATGGTTGCACCTTTAATTGTGCCTTCAACACTCGATTTTATTTTATCATTAGTGAGCATGTAGTTATTAATCAAGGTAGTTGAGCTAACTCTCACGCCCTGAAAAGACTCTAACAAGTTTCTTTGAGCATCAACAATGGCAGCTCTACATGCCAACAAATGCGCGACGGTTGGCTTCTTGTTGCTAGGCGCAATACCGTAACCAGTTGCAGAGATAGTGCCGGTAGTCCAGTTTATTTTTCCGGTCGCGCCAACCAGCTCGGTATAATAGGCGGTATTGGCTGTGGCAACCTGACTAAAACACGTAGTAATTAGTAGTATAACTAATACAGATCTTTTCATTATTTTGTTACCTCAATCGTCCCTAAAACCGCTTTTACCGCGCTGTTATCAAAAGTTACCTGCTCTGCCATCACCGCATAAGGAGAAGCATTTTGAATATGAAAAGGCTTGTTATTTTTAAATATACAAGCAGATAAGCTCAGACGAGAACGATCGGCAATAACCACCGCACTAGAAGAGCTATCGGCTAGGGTACAGCTATTAATCTTGACGTTAGCATTACCCTTAATGTTAATGGCCGAGTATTTTGTTTGAGTCACGGTTAAATTAGTCAATTGAGGATGACCTGAAAGTACTTCAATACCAATGCCAGCCTTATTAATGACTAATCCTGACAGCTCTATCGACTTTTTACTGTCAAGAATAAGCATTTTCTTAGTGAATAATTTTTTCGACTCACTGGTAAAACTAATCGGCTGCTTCCCCCAAAAATAGGCATTACCTTGAACATTAATTGATGCCGTCGGTTTGAACTGAACCTTGACGCCAGGTTCTATCACTAAGGTTGAAGAAGGTAAGAAGGTGGCAGTACTCGAAACCACATAAGGGCTGTTATTTTTAGTTAATATCGACACGTCACTATAATGACCGCTGATAGTACTGTCCAGCACCGTAACATTGGTTAATTTTAGTGGATACACTGTGGTGGCAATTTTACTACTGCTACCGATATTATTGGCACGATCAATGGCGGCGACACTAATGTTCAGCATATTAAAGCTTGGGTATTGCCCTTTAAAGGTGATGCTATTTTTTTCAGTGGTTAATACTTGCTTGTGATCAGTAGTGGTAGCAAGAGTTATTTCATAATTAACGGTGTCGTTAGCTATTTCATCCCAAGAAAGTTTAACTTCATTTGTTGTGGCGAAATCAACGCGTAAATTCGTAACATTGCTCGGTGCTTGATTATCAAAGTTCACTAACCCTAAAGTACTGAGCTTTTGAGATATTTGACCTTTGTTATCGACTAATTTACCCACCACAACTTTTTGGGCGCCATTCCAGCGCTTATCAACCAAAATATCACTATGATACAAACCGGGTTGCTGTTCGGTTAAATCGAAAACGCCTACGCCTTCAATATCGACTAAGCCGTGCATGCCTGGCTCACCTTTTATCGCCAGTGAGATTTTGTCACCATACTTTAACCATTTATTGGAGCCATCATGTATCACCATGTCAATCTTAGGTAAAATTGCGCCAATATAGCCACTAGGCTCTGGGAACTCAGCTGAAATAGATCTGCCTAATTCATCGGCAGCGGCAAATAAATTTTTATCTTTTAAATGAAGTGCTGCCAAAGCAGCATTGAGTAAGAGCCCCCAAGGGCTAGTTGACACGCCACCGGCGCGTGAAGTGATAGTTTCTTCTTTATGCCACAACACTTTCCCATCAGTAGACACTAGCTCAACACTTAGGCCAAGTTTTATCTGTGCATAAATCCCGGCGTAAAAATGCTCATACTCGGTGACGGTACCAACTAGAATGGCGTCTACCCCGAGTGATTTTGCTAAATCCTCAGGCGATAATTGGGTGTTGGCACTTTTAACGTCTACTTCTTTGGCATGCACCAGTTGAAAGTTTTTATTAGATAGCTGACTTTGTAAAACGGCGCGTAACACTAATGCCGCATCCGGCTCAGAGGTCTCATTCTCTAGATTGGCAATGGCGATGATATGGGGCTTATCAGCTTCGCTAAGCGCGCCTTCTTCACCAGAAGTGATATCGACTATGGTTCTGATCGGTTTGGTAAGCGCAATAGTGCCTTTTTTACTAATAGAACAACTACTAATAATAAACAGTGCGCCAATAACCACGATTAGAGAGGTAACTTTATTTTTGTTCACTAACTTTCCTTTTGCTAACTTTTTGTTGGTGATACTGATTTCTATGTTCGCGACAGCTGTGGTTAATTACACAGTGCACCTAACTTGAATCTGGTAGCACTGATCTGATCTAACTAGATTTCTGTGCTGATACTGTCAAAGTGCTGATACTTTGCGGTACGAGCAACTATCTTTTTCAAATAGTTTTTAGTTTCCTGAGCGGGGAGGTTTTCTAGTAAATAATTGTAGACCTGTTCGGAGGTCATGGTATTAATTTTTTTGGCTGCTTTGGATAAATTTTTATTACCAATGAAGGTTTTTGCTAAATTACCCACGCCGGTATTGTAGCTTGCTACGGCGCAGTAATAACGTGATTGAGGATCTTTTATTTTACGTAAATAGCGGCTTTTTAATAATTTAAAATAGGCGGTGCCCAGTTGAAGATTATTGGTTTCGTCGAATAAGAAATCAGGAGTCACAATCTTCTTTTTACCATACACATAGTTGTGGGCGTCAACGCCTGCGGTTTTAGGCACTAGCTGCATTAAGCCAAAGGCTGGCACGCTAGAAATAGCTCTAGGGTTGTAGCTCGACTCAGTTTCAATAATGGCAAGAATAACGGAGATTGGTACATCATATTTTTTTGAAAAATCTTTCACGTCATTGAAGTTATGTGCCATCAACACTTCTTGATAATTATTAACAAATTTGATGGTCATTTTTAATACTGAATCATCACCTTTTTTCACTAGCTCAAGCTTTATCGATGACTCTTGTTCAGCTTCGGATTTAGGCTCTGCTGTAGGTGTCGACACAGAATGTAACGCTATTTCCGCAGCTGGTTTTTCCGCGGTCACCTTTGCTATTCGTGCCGTTTTTTTTGCGGCGGTTTTAGTTGCTGAGGCCGCTAAACTTGTAGTTAACAATGCAGTGGTGTTTTCAATCACAGTGGTTGATGAGCTTGTTAGCGCTGCTGCGGGTGCCGTTGTTGCGGTTAACTTAGCTGCAGCGGTTATAACGGTATTTTCGACGATATTGTCAATATTATCGGTGATATTGTTAGCAACAGAGTTAGTGAAGTCTGCGGTTTTATTTATGAGGGCGATGACATTTTTCGGCGTCGTGTTTATTTCATGTAAAGAAGCGAGTGATTTGTCACTCGACGCAGGGGGCTTACTGAGCATATTTTCACTAGAGGTATTGCTCAGTTTAGCTTGATTGATCACTTCAATACTATCAAGTTCAACAGCGGTGATCAGTTGCGGGCTTGGTAATAACTTTTCTAATATATTGGCTTGGTGGCGCTGTGCTTCAAGCTCGGCAGCGGGTAGTTCAACCCCTTCTTTTGCTAAATTGTTTTTTAATTCATTGTTAAGAATATCAAGCTGTTCAATGTGTTTATTATTTTTCGCGGTCATTTTCTCAGCCAAGGCGTTAATGGCTGATTTCGCTTTACTGAGGTTATTGTCCTCAACCTTAGCCTCAATAACGATTTCACCTTGTTGAAAATTGACTTTGGTACGGGATTTCAGATCTTTGCTATAGCCAACCCAAGAGCTTTTCGTGGGCAGTTTTACATCATCGGGCCATACGACTGATATTTTCTTGGTTACCCCGCGAAAAGCATCATCAATGGCTTTGCTGTAGGCATTATAGAGTTTGTCAATTTGGGCGGTTTTATTGATGAAATCGCGTTCGAGCATTTGATCAATTTCATCGAAGGTTTGCTCGGGAGAAGAGTCTTGTGTTGACAGTGCTTGGTATGAAAAAACACTACAAAAAATCACCAACAACCATGATGTTTTTTTTACGGCGCGGATACCAAGTTGATTAGTTGTCACGGACACTGTCGCCGATTAATTTTATCGAGTCACGTGCTTGGCATATTTCGGATTCATTAGTTAAACAAATCGCTAAGGTTACTTGGGCCACAAAAGTGCCTTCTTCAGGCGTGACCTTTTCTTCCATGATAAAAGCGCCTTTAATTAATCCTTTTACCCGGGTAGCAATCACATCACTGGTTACTTCATAATCTTCGACGGTAGTCCCTGCACTCAGTTGTAGACCTTTAATCGTTTCCGCCAACTGACGCTGAGCATCTAATTGTGCCGCACGTTTAGCCATCATTTTAGCTTGAAAATCGTTATGGGTTTTACTTGAATCCACCGTGCCGAAGCCGTTAACGGTTAGGATACCATTAGCCATTTCAGCATGTAATGGTGTCGTTAGCGCAGTAAACAATACAAATACCAACAATTGCAGAGGGCGTTTTGAGTACATTGTACCTATATCCTTATGGTGATTTAACGCAGCTTTAGTAAGCTATTTATTAAGTGCGTTTGATTAATAATCAAATTTGATAATAAATAGTATACTATTATCAAGCAAACTGTAAAATAATGTCTGCTCTATTCACTGTATTTAATTTGCTCCA
>Ga0105356_10002680_pt1 | contig 17714 bp, 13 predicted proteins | sample GOMGulsemesocosm_3_FD_83502 | JGI IMG/M metagenome (GOLD analysis project Ga0105356, IMG submission 83502) | Methane-oxidizing microbial communities from mesocosms in the Gulf of Mexico - GOM9D Gulf of Mexico | ecosystem: Environmental > Aquatic > Marine > Cold seeps | place: Gulf of Mexico...
TAATAAAACATTTTATATTTGCACCCGCATTACAGAAACAAAATGACCAGTTAGCTCAGTTGGTAGAGCATCTCCCTTTTAAGGAGAGGGTCCTGGGTTCGAGCCCCAGACTGGTCACAAAAATTTTGCACTCAAACCCTTGACTATCAGATAGTTAAGGGTTTTTTAATTTTACAACACACTGAACTACAGTTAGTTGTGTTTTTTACGTGATCAGGATTGAGTTTTTCAAGTATTAAAAGCATTGTTTTTTAAATTTCTCCATCCATTTGTACCACTAATGTACCACCTTTTAAATTTTTGTACCACTTTTTAAATTCTACTACTGTTTAATAGTTAAATAAAATGGTTCTTAACTCCCCAACCAAAAAGCGGATTAACTTCTCAAATCTTCTTTAACGACTTATCGTGAATTTAGTTAATGAATGTAATATTCTCCTGTTGGGTACGATAGTCGGACTTCAATAGTTAAATATTTGTCATCATTGGTTGCGAAATAAATCTTCGGTTCGCAAAGCTCTCTAAACTCGAAATCGCCGTGCGCTCGTTTTAGTGAAATTTCAAATTCATCCAGTTTTAACGCCAGATTATCTCCCTTTACAGCGAATTCAATAATCACTGGAGTTGAAACCTTATTTTTAGAGGCGGTTTCTAACCTCTTTCTAATTAATTTATACATAATTTTTAAAGGACAATTTAGTAGTCCGCATTTGTATAACTGAAAAGTATATCTTTTGTAAAAAGAAGTGTTAGAGTTGGGTGAAAAAGAGCATATTAAATTCGATTACTGTTTAACAGTTAATAAAAATGGTTCTCAACTCCACCAACAAGAAATGGATTAGCCTGTCAAATCTTACTTCACGATTTAATAAATGCATTTATTGGTCCTCTTCCGAATGTATTGGGCAATCACTCATCTTTCATTTCGTCGAAGGACAAAACTAAGCACATGACGGCGTATAGTTCATAGCTTCAGAATTTCTTATCGAAAATCCCTATCTTTCAGCAAAGGTTTGGTTTATAGCGGAATAATTCTGCCTAACAATTCCGCAGCGCAACCGCTGCAATTCATTGACAATAATCATCAAACATCATTACAATATATATGAAACAATATTTATTGATTATATTCATAATTTTATCTACCATAAGTATAAAAGCACAGACTTCTTCCCTGAATTTTTCCATGACTTCTTCCCAGAAAGCTGCCATAAAAACTTGTGACTGTCTTGGAACATTAGATACATATAAACAATTAGAAGATAGTCTGAAAAAATGCAAATCAAATGCAATGGCTTTAGTTATGATTGAGAGCTCACCTGAAGAGAAAAAAGTCCTTAATACTATTCGAGGTGAAGCTAAATTATTGGAAGAGCTAATCGAGCTGCTACCAATCTTTTGTTATAATGTTCGTAGTGTACTAATTGTAGAAAAGAAAAAGCAATTCTATCGATTATCTCCAAATTCAGAAGCAAACGAGCACTATTTAAATGGAAAGGAATATATGGCTAAAGGAGATTATTCAAATTCAATAAATCATTTTCAAAAAGCGATTAAACTTGACAATAGATTTGTTTATGCGTATGACCATCTAGCAATTTCCTACCAAATGCAAGAAAACCATAAAAAAGCAATTAAGTATTCTCGGAAGTCATTAACAATTTTCCCAGAAGGTAATGTTGCATTATTAAATATAGCTGTTTCATCTTCATTTTTTAATATTTATGAGAATTGTTTAAAGTATTATAATGACTTGATTTTCCTATATCAAGATAATCCAGAAGGGTATTTTGGGTTTGGTAAGACCCAGTTTGTCTTGTCTAATTATGAGAGCGCACTTGAGAATGTATTTATTGCTCATAAAATGTATACTGATTCAAACTCAGATTATCTAAAGGAAAGTGAAAAATTGATAAGCATAATGCATTCCGAAATAAAAAATAAAGGGAAAATTAATTTGTTTTTAGAAAAAGCAAAAAAATACAATATTACGATTGATAAATAATAAAAACTATTGTCAACATTGACAATAAAAATTAGCGGAGTATGCGCTTAAACGAAAGCATGAATATAAAATAAAGACTAGTGATAAACCGAAAATTTGTGATAAAACATTTACTCCTTTTTCATATACAATACCACTCTAGATAACATTCATAAACCCAGTTTTTAAAAAAATAATCCTTGAATTAAGAAAAATCTGCTTTTTATTGATGATTTTTGAAAAAAATATCTTTCAAAGTCTCCCTTTATTTGTACCACAAAAAACATAATAATCTGATAACCCATGTATTGCTTAAACAAAAAGACCCCCAGACTGGTCACAAAAAAAGTTAAGCATTATTGCTTAACTTTTTTTATTTTTAAGCATTATTAAAATGCGCACGTGGCGGAATTGGTAGACGTGCTAGCTTGAGGGGCTAGTGATCTTTAGATCGTGGAAGTTCGAGTCTTCTCGTGCGCACAGAATTAATCCTTGTTTTCCTTATTTAGAAAGGATTACAAGGATTTTCTTTTTTATATCTCCCAAATTTTACCACAACTTTTATTTAAAAGGCGTCATTTTTATTGGATTTAGTTTTTAGAAACGCATTTTTAATGTAACATTTTTATTTTAAATGACACTTCTTCTTTTTGGCAAGTACTCAATATCTGAAAATACCTAGACGCCTTAAATGTCTGCGCTAATTACAGTCCACAATTATGGAATAACATAAGAACCAAGCAAATCCGTTTTTACACTCACTATTCTCGTGTGCAATTCTACTCAGAAAGTAATTGTTTTATAAGCACTCTAACACTTTCACTATTCCAATTAGCCGCACCTCCTTTATCTACTACTATTTCTCCTTTTTTATTTATAACATAAGTACGAGGTATGCTTTTCACATTAAAGTCGACTGGGTATTTTGATTGAGGCGTATAACTAATAAGGTCATAATCTTTTTTAGTTAAGAATGTTTCCACAACTTTTGGTTTTTCACTAGAAACTAACACAAAGGCAACATCATCTTTAAATTCATTAAATAATTCATCAATACTCTTCATTTCAGCAATACAAGGAGGACACCAAGTTGCCCAGAAGTTCAAGAATATCACTTTACCTTTTAAATCTGTAAAATTGATAGTGTTCCCCTCAAGATCTTCCAACTTCCAATCTTGATAGGTAATTTGCTTTCTATTCGTTTCATGCTCTATAGACGGCGCAAATAAAGCCAGGCCTTTATGTAATAAAACTTGAATTGGTTTTCTCGTTTGCGGAATGAGCATTAGAACTATAACCGCCAAAAATATGATGTTGTTACGTTTAGATTTAGACAATTTCATAGAGATATATTAAAAAGCATAGTTTCTATGTCGAAACTATGCTTTAAATCTAACAAAAACTAAATTTAATTACCGTATTACGGTTCCAGATAAACTTATTAATGGACCTACCCCCATGGCTATTGTAGTATGGTTTACTGCATCATCTGGCACTAAATGTGCTAATGGTTTAAAAGTAAATGGTTGCGCGCTATTATCAGGACTCGGCTCAACTGTAATTACTAATGTTGTTCCTTTCAAGTCCGTTGGAAAGGTTAGTCCCGTTGGTGCATTTTGCAAAAAATCTTCCCCTGGAAAACCTGGTCCATTACCAGCATCTCCTTTAAAAGGGGACGTAGATGCATTATCGTCTGCCATATTAGTTTTCGTAAACGTTCCTGTACTTACAGGTGTGTTATTGATAACTGCCCAACCTTCATAGATCCATCCATCTCCCAATTCTGGCAAATTTAGGCCTGTCATTGCAGCGCCACTGGAATTGTCTAGAAACCAAACACCACTTTCTTCATTATTCATATCCGTATCCGTTGGCGTTGCCAAAATATAATTTCCAGAAGCATTACTAAAATCAGCAACCAAACTCAATGAATTTACATTTGCCGCATCCCCTGCAAAATCACCAGCTAAAATCTTTGTCGCAGCCGGGGCAGGATCAGGATCTACATTTGGTTCAATAGTCAATACAAATTTTGCCGCCATCGCCAATTGATCCGTGTCTAATGTAAAGCTCTGTGGAAAGGTAACGCTAGAAAATCTTCCTGTTGATACGGGTGCACCGTTTACTATGATCCAACCTTCGTAAACAAAATCATTACCAAGATCTTCCAATCCGTTTAAGTTTAACACTAATTCTGATGTTGATGGATTATTATCATCATCACTACTACAAGAAGTGGCAAATATTCCTATTGCCAAAACTGCTAAAAACATTTTTCTTATCATCATTTGAATTTTTGATTTATAATAATTCAAAAGTATATACTGATAATAAAATCAAATGTTAGCTATCTAACACTAGGCTGCTTTTTTATAAATTCTTATTTCTTTACGGTTAAAATCAAGAATGTTTTCTTCCTTCAATTCATTTAATAATATATTTAATGTTGGCCTTGAAGTTCCAATTAAGGAAGCGATATCTTTTTGGGTATAGGGATGACAAATAACCATATCTCCGGTTTGTTCGCAATCGTATCCATAATCTATGCATAATTCATTTAAAAACTCGAGTAAACGCGTTTTTGTGTCTTTAAATAATAACAATTGTAAACGTCTTTCCAATTTCTTGAATTTAAGACCAATAAATTTATATATTTTAAAGCTGAAATTTTGATTGTCCTTCATCAAGTTATGCATGGTCTGCACATCGATAGTACAAATAGAAGTTTCATTATCCACGGATTGGGCAAATTCATCTCTTATAAATTCTCCAAGTATTGCCTTTTCACCGAATAATTCTCCTTTGGTCAAAATGGCTTTGACCATCTCATCACCACTTTCGGTATAGTAACCTATTTTAACCTTACCTTTTTCAATCAGATACACTTTATTGGCAGAATCTTCCTCAAAATAGATATAGTCCTTCTTTTTATAGGCATCAAAGTCGTGCATTGCTTTGTAAGCTTTAAACTTATGAGGGCATAGTTTGCTAAACAAATTTACATCGTCAAAAAACCAAATTGGCTTCATTATTTAGTGTTTTGTTAGTTTAAAACTATGTCGCATTTGAGTTAATAAACTTACGCAAAGACATAAAAAAACTCCTGAAGGAATTTCAGGAGTTTTAAATATTATATTCGTTTAAATTCTAAGCGTTTTGCTTTTTAATTAAATTCAATGCTGAACCAATATTATACCACTCTATCTGACCTTCGTTATAAGTGTGGTTTGCTAAAATGACATCTTTAGAACCATCAGCATGTACAGCTTCTATAGTTAGAGGCTTACCTGCAGAAAACTCATTTAAATCTAAAAAGTTAAAGGTATCATCTTCCTGAATTAAATCGTAATCACTTTCATTGGCAAAGGTCAATCCTAACATTCCTTGTTTTTTAAGGTTTGTTTCATGAATTCGCGCAAACGACTTCACTATAACTGCGGCAACACCCAAATGTCTAGGTTCCATTGCTGCGTGCTCACGAGATGATCCTTCTCCATAATTATGGTCTCCAACTACTATAGTATTAATACCTGCAGCTTTATAGGCACGCTGTGTTTTTGGTACGGCATCATAATCCCCATTTAACTGACTTTTTACAAAGTTAGTTTTCATGTTATACGCATTTACCGCTCCTATTAAACAGTTATTAGAAATATTATCTAAATGTCCACGAAAACGCAACCAAGGTCCAGCCATTGAAATATGGTCTGTAGTACATTTACCGTGTGCTTTGATTAAAAGTTTTGCTCCTATAATTTCAGCGCCAATAGGCTCAAATGGTGTTAATAATTGTAAACGTTCAGAAGTTTCAGATACCACTACATTTACATGACTCCCATCTTTTTCAGGAGCTAAATAACCTGCATCTTCAACAGCGAAGCCTTTAGAAGGCAACTCCCATCCCGTAGGTTCTTCTAGCATTACTTCTTCACCTTTATCATTAGTTAATGAGTCTGTAATAGGGTTAAAATCCAAACGTCCCGAAATTGCAACTGCCGCAACCATTTCTGGAGACGCTACAAAAGCATGGGTATTTGGATTACCATCTGCCCTTTTTGCGAAATTTCTATTAAATGAATGGATTATGGTATTCTTTTCTTCCTTTTCTGCATCTTGTCTTGCCCATTGTCCAATACAAGGTCCACAGGCATTTGTAAATATTTTTGCATCTAATTTTTCAAAGACACCTAAAATGCCATCACGATCTGCAGTATAACGTACTTGTTCTGATCCTGGATTAATACCTAGTTCAGATTTAATTTTCAAGCCTTTATCCAATGCTTGCTGTGCGATAGAAGATGCACGAGACAAGTCTTCATACGATGAATTTGTACATGAACCAATTAATCCCCATTCCACTTTTAAAGGCCAGTCATTAGCATTTGCTTTTTCTGTCATTGTTCCAACTGGTGTCGCCAAATCTGGAGTAAATGGTCCATTAAGATGAGGCATTAACTCAGATAAATTGATTTCGATTACTTCATCAAAATATTGCTCTGGGTTAGCATATACTTCTGCATCAGCTGTTAAATAATCTTTGATTTCATTTGCTGCATCTGCAACATCGTTTCGATCTGTAGCACGTAAATAACGTTCCATAGATTCATCATATCCAAAGGTTGATGTCGTTGCACCAATTTCGGCCCCCATATTACAAATGGTTCCTTTTCCTGTACAAGACATAGAAATTGCACCTTCTCCAAAATACTCAACAACTGCTCCTGTACCTCCTTTTGCTGTAAGAATACCAGCTACTTTTAAAATAACATCTTTAGGCGCTGTCCATCCAGACAGTTTTCCTGTTAATTTTACACCAATTAATTTAGGAAATTTTAACTCCCATGCCATTCCTGCCATTACATCTACAGCATCTGCTCCTCCAACACCAATAGCTAACATTCCTAATCCTCCAGCATTAACGGTATGTGAATCTGTACCTATCATCATTCCTCCAGGGAATGCATAGTTCTCAAGAACTACTTGATGAATAATCCCAGCTCCAGGCTTCCAGAATCCAATACCATATTTATTAGAAACAGATTCTAAAAAATTAAATACTTCATTACTATTATTAAGTGCAAATTGTAAATCCTTATCTGCACCAACTTTGGCTTGAATTAAATGATCACAATGTACTGTTGTAGGTACAGCAACTTTTTTCTTTCCTGCCTGCATAAATTGCAACAATGCCATTTGAGCTGTAGCATCTTGACATGCTATTCTATCAGGAGCAAAATCAACATAATCCTTACCTCTTGTAAAGGCTTTATTTGAATTTCCATCCCAAAGGTGGGCGTATAAAATCTTTTCAGAAAGTGTTAATGGTTTTCCAACAGTTTCACGTGCAACATCTACCCGTTCTGTCATTTTACCATACACATTTTTAATCATGTCAATATCGAATGCCATAAACTTTTATTTTAAATTATAATCAGTTTTTTTAAAGTTTGATCGACCTTATTATAGTCAGATCTATCGTGTTATACATATATCAAATTGGGATCAACTCAATCGTTATAACGCGTTTCGCAAAATTACGAAATTTAAATATGTTTTAAAAAATATCCAACAATATTGAGCAAAAACTAAATATTCCACAATGAATCATTGAAAACCAAAGACTTAATTAATAAATCAATAATTTAAGTGTTGAAAAAATACTAAATTAACAATGAAATAGATGGTAAATCAATAGAAATAAAAAGGATAATTAAAACAAACTCTCAATAATTTGCTCTTCTGTTACTCCTTCGGCTTCAGCTTTGTAGTTTTTAATTATTCTATGGCGTAAGATACTATATGCCACAGCTTGAACATTTTCTATATCAGGGGAAAATTTCCCGCGAATTGCAGCATGTGCTTTTGCAGCTAAAATTAGGTTTTGAGAGGCTCTTGGGCCAGCTCCCCAATCAATATACTGCTTAACTAAATCGGTAGCAGTAGAACTATCTGGTCGAGTTTTACTCACCATACGTACTGCATATTCCACGACATTATCAGCCACAGGAATACGTCGTATGACATGTTGAAAATCTATGATGTCTTTGGCGGTAAATAGGGCATTAATTGTAACGTCTCTATCTGTAGTTGTTTTTTTGACTACTTCTACCTCCTCTTCAAATGAAGGATATTTTAAATGAATTGCAAACATAAATCTATCCAATTGTGCTTCAGGTAAAGGGTATGTTCCTTCTTGTTCAATTGGATTTTGTGTTGCTAATACAAAATAAGGTAATTCTAATTTATAATGATGTCCTGCAACCGTTATAGCACGTTCTTGCATTGCTTCTAATAAAGCTGCTTGTGTTTTTGGTGGTGTTCTATTAATCTCGTCAGCAAGAATAATATTTGCAAATATTGGCCCTTTAATGAATTTAAAATGCCTGTCTTCGTCTAATATTTCACTACCTAAAATATCACTAGGCATTAAATCTGGTGTAAATTGAATTCTTTTAAAATCCAAACCTAAAGCCTGAGCAATAGTATTTACCATTAGTGTTTTTGCTAAACCAGGAACGCCTATTAAAAGCGAATGACCTCCAGAAAAAACAGATATTAAAATTTGATTAACGACGTCGTCCTGTCCAACAATAACTTTAGCAATTTCAGCTTTTAAGTCTTTATATTTTAAAACAAAATGTTCTAGGGCAGCAACGTCCGACATATATTAGTTCTCCTTTTTTAACCAATTAGCATTAAAATCACATTCACGATGTTCACCATTTAACTTAATAAATGTTTCCATGATTTTCTCTTCTTGCCATTTCCCAATAGCGTCCAACTTTTTACTATATAAGGCTAAATCTTTAATTTTAAGATAATCCTTGGCAAAATCTGCTTTATGCTCGTCAAATCTATCAGTAACTGTTATAATTTTAAATTTCACTGTATTAACACGGTCACTAACTTGTAATACTTGACTAATTTCTTCATCTTTTAAATCCTGAACTTGTCTATAAATTTCCGGATCTATTCTAGTTAGTGGGATTACAAAATCCTGAGTTTCCGGATGACGATATTGACCTCCTTCAAACTTTGTTTCTTTTTCGTCACTAACTTCTAAAGCTGCAGCTGCAAATGTTAAATCACCAGCAACAATTCGTTCTCTCGCATTCTCAATTTTCTCTTTGGCTGCATTAACTGCCTCTTGAGTTAATTTTGGTTTTATTAAAATATGTCTCACATCATATTCTTGCCCTCTTATCTTTTCTAATAAAATAATATGATATCCATATATAGATTTAAATGGTTCAGATATTTCACCTTCTTCCATAGAAAACGCAACATCTCTAAACTCTTTTACCATTTGAGGACGATTTCTATTTAGTGTATATTTTCCGCCGTCTCTTTTTGATCCTGTATCTTCACTATATAAAACTGCTTTAGTGGTAAAACTTGATCCATTTTCAATGACATCTGCTCTAAATCCGTTTAATTGATCAATCACCTTTTGTTTTTCTTCCTCAGTTGTTTCAGGAATAACCACAATTTGGGCAATTTTTAATTCTGTTCCAAACATAGGTAAATCATCTTTTAACTCATTGTTAAAAAATTGCCTTACCTCTTCTGGGGTAATCTCCATCTCATCAGTAATCTTATTTTGCATGAGCTCGACCATTTGTCTATTCTTATTAAGCTCAAACATTTCATCTCTCAATTCTTGTTCAGTATCTTTTTTATAAAAAGCAATTAGTTTTTCAACAGAACCAATTTGTTGAGACATTACATTTATTTGTTGATCAACATAAGATCTTACTTGTGCAACATTAACTTCAAGACTATCTTGAATGGAATGATGCATGTATAATTTATCTTCAAGAAGGGTTCCAAATATTTTGCAACGGGTCACACCTTCCATGGATTCTCCATTAGCTTTAGCCTGTTCAATTACCTTATCAATATCAGAATCTAAAACCACATAATCTCCAACTACCGCAGCAACACCATCAATTTTTACACGTTCAGACGGATCAAATGTTTTTACGACTTCTTTGGTCTCTTTTTTATCTTCAATAATTTCTTGCGCCATTGTTGTTAATGACGATAGCATTAACATGCTTAATACAAAATATTTCACTTTAGTTAAAAATTTCAAATTGTTTATTTTTAATTGCATCCTTCGTAATATCCTTTTCTAATTCTTTTATGAATTCCAACTTACGTTTATTAATAACGATTTGCTTAATAGTTGGCATCACATATTCAATTGGTGCATTTTCGTTTCGGAGTAGCACCTCATTAATTTGCACCAAATATAAACCTAATGAATCTTTGATTTGTATAAAATTAGATTTTTTTAACAGTTCTTTTTTATTTTCTGCATTTATAACTGGGATTTTTATAACTGCCTGATTAGCCCTTATCCATATCGAATCTTTTAATGAATAGGACTTAAATTGAATGGCTATGGAATCCAGTATTTTTTTATCTTCAGTATTAAAGCGTTTAAATCGGGTCTCAATTTCGTCTAAATCAGAAATATTTTCATTTACATTGATGTATCGAAACTTAATAAGTTCTTCATTTAACTTAAAGGTTTGTAAGTTTCTATCATAAATTTCCTGAGCTTCTTTTGGAGTTACAATTGTATCAATACTTTGTTTCACTAATGCCTCTAAATAGGCTTTTATAAATAAGTCGTTTTTGTATTGTTTTACCAAATCATTAAATTGACCTTGCTTTTCTCTTGATAAATTTAATTCGGCACCATCAATAAGTAATTTTTGAGTTGCCCACTGCTTAACATAATTATTTGCCAGCATAGCGCTGTCTTCTTTGGAGGTACCTTCTGCTATAAATTTGGCAATATCACTTTTATATAAATACGTATCATTAACTCGTGCAACAACCTCTCCTTCTTCAACTTTATTAAAAAATTGACAAGAGCAGATGCTAACAAGTAGAACAGATAATATTAAACGTTTTAAATGCAATTAATTATTAATTTGAGATTTAATCTTTTCCAAAACAGTCTTATTCACAACAACTTTATATTTATTCTTTAATTCACTAAGCCAATTTTTTTCTACTAAATTTTGATAATCACTAATAACAGATCCTTTAGCTTCTTCAAAGGTTTTACTAGATTCTGGGATAACGTTATTGACTTTAACAACATGGTAAGCATCATTATAAAAATACATTTCTGAAATACCGGTTTTAAATATAAAATTTTTAGGCAATGCCTGATGATCGACGCTCATTATTCCTTTTGTAAAGATAACCTTTTGCAGATCATTACTATTCATTTTTTCTGTAATAGTTTGGTGGTTTTCTCCTATTATCAGCATTTGTTTTACTGCCTTAACATCTTCTTCATTGGTTGAAGTTGCAACAACTGCATCTATTCGCTGATCCCATAAATAATCCTTTTTATTAGTATCATAATATTCTTGAATCCCTGCCGAATCTTTTTTTACCACATTCCATAATTTTTTTTCCATGAGGTCAAACAACAATAATCCTTCTCTATATTCGGCTAGCACTTGTGCAAACTCCTCATTAGTATTTTCCAAATTCTCTTCATGGTATAATAACACATTTGAATTTACAAATCTCTTATAATTATTACTCACAATATCTTGGAAGCTTAGGTTTTTATCCACTCCTTTTTGGTTTCCTTGTAAGTATAGCGCAAAGTCTTGGTAGGATAAAGCTTTATCTCCAATTTTTAGAAGCAATTTCTCCTTAGTTAAAGTCTCAGGAATACGCCATTTTCTGCTATAAAAATCGGTGTTTAAATTAGATACAAAATAATTATGGGCATTATTATTCTCAGAAACATTATATTCTTTTTTTAATCGTTTCAACAATGACGTATTTATAAGTTTTGAACGTGAATCACGTTTAACTTTATTTTCAAGCTCGTATTTTAAATCCATAAAGGGTGCGATAGGATTTTTATTATATAACTTTACAATATGCCAGCCATGGTTTGTTTTAAAAGGCTTAGATACTTCTCCTACCTTATTTAAACCGAACGCAACGTCTTCAAATTTTGAAGAGCTCAATTGACCACTATTAAAAGCAGGAAGTTTCCCTCCATTTTTAGCAGAGCTTATATCATTTGAAAATTGTTTAGCTAAAGATTCGAAATTTTCACCTTGTAAAATAAGTTTATTAATTTCTTGAATTCTTAATTCTGGTTTAATGGAAGCTTCTTTTTGATTATGAGCAATCATAATATGCCCAACAGTTACTTCTCCTCTCGATTTACGTTTGTCAAATACTTTCACAATATGATATCCAAATTGAGTTCTAAAAGGCATTGATACATCACCTATACTAGTGTTAAACGCAGCTGTTTCAAAATTATAGACCATTTTAAAACCAGAAAAATATCCCAGGTCTTCCACTAAAACAGTATTCCCATTATGCACTTCTTTTTGAAACGTATTAAAATCCTCATTTAGAAAGCGTTCCCTAAATTTAAGAATTCTATTATAAGCAGCCAAGGTGTCTTTTTCTGAATCATCAAGTCTTATTAAAACATGTTTCGCCTTAATATCATGAGATATGCGCTCATAGGCTTCATTTACTAAAGCTTCTGTAACTTCATGATCTGTTAAGTATTTTTTAGCCAATTGCTCTTTATACCCCTTTAACTCTCTAATATACTGAGGGTTTTTGTGAAACCCGAGCGCTTTAGCCTCTACTAGTTTAAGTTTATAATTCACAAATAAATTAAGATATTCATCAATGTTTTTCTGAGACTCATCTTTAACCAATCCTAAATTTTTATTATAAATTCTTAAAAACTCTGAAGCTAATACGGGGTCATCATTTACCGTAAACAATACGTCATTGTTTTTAGTTTGGGCATTCACAAAAGATATTAAAAACAGTAAAAAACATGAGGTAATTAAGGGTATTCTCATAAGGGATAGTTTTTTCAACAGAAACAAAAATAAAACATTTCAAATATAAAACAAGTATTAACTTAACGACAACTTATCCTGTTTAGTACTTAATATTTATATTACTTTTATTTTTTAAAAATCTAGTATATCTTTAGATTTTTAAATTCCAATGTAATGAAATATGCTATCGATATAATTATAGAAAAACGACGTGATGAGGTTATAAAAAAAATGGATAATGTCGATAACATGAAACACTGGCAAAAAGGGTTGGTTGCCGCTGAACATATTTCGGGAACACCTGGAGAAATAGGGGCCAAAATGCGATTAACATATATTATTGGTAAACGCAAATTTATACTTATAGAAACCATTACTAAACGTAATTTTCCCGATGAATTCCATGGAACTTATAGTACAGAAACCATGCATAATATTCAAGAAAATTATTTTGAAGACACTTTAGAAGGTTATACCAAATGGATTTCTGTGAGTGAATTTAAGCCTATTAATTTTCCAATGAGGGCAATGCTTTTTTTAATGCCAAGAGCTTTTAAGAAACAATCTAAAACATATATGATTGATTTCAAGAATTTTGTAGAAAACAAAGTTTCCATCAACAATATAGAAATCTAACATCAAAAGGATATTATTCTTTAAGTTATATGCTGAAAATAAATCACAACAAATGGAGCGATCCGTTTTTAACCGTAGTACTCTTTATATTAATACTCAGTTGTCATCAAAGACCACATACACTAGCTTATAATGAAGTAATTATAGGAGAAGCAACAACAATTGCTCCAAAATCTAAAGCTCCAAACTTTGTTTTAATAGTGGCCGATGATCTTGGTTTTGGTGACCTCAGTTTTAATGGAAGTAAACAAATTAATACGCCACATATAGATGCGCTTGCTAATACAGGTGTAAATTTCACAGAAGGCTATGTTTCATCTGCTGTATGTAGCCCTTCTAGAGCTGGATTCTTAACAGGACGAAACCAAGTTGAATTTGGACATGATAATAATATTGGTGGCACTCAAGAAGGTTTTGATCGCGCATTTTTAGGATTGCCTGTATCACAAAAAACAATTCCAGACCGTTTAAAAGCCTTGGGCTACATTAACGGATTAATTGGAAAATGGCACTTAGGAGATCTCCCTCAGTTCCATCCTTTACAACGAGGCTTTGACGAATTTTGGGGCTATACGGGTGGTGGTCATGATTACTTTACTTCCATACCAAATGGCAAAGGCTATAAAACACCAATCCAGTCGAATTATAAAACACCAGATCCAATAACCTATATCACTGATGACGTAGGCGATGAATCTGTTGATTTTATTAAAAGACACCGGAATGAACCATTCTTCTTATTTGCATCATTCAATGCACCTCATACACCTATGCAGGCTACAGAAGAAGATCTTAAATTATACCAACACATTAAAGATAAAAAGCGACGTACTTATGCTGCAATGGTTCATCGCCTAGATATTAATGTGGGAAAGATCGTTGCTGCTATCAAGGATTCTGGTAATTCAGAGAATACACTCATTGTTTTTATAAGTGATAATGGAGGTCCGGTTAACACAAATGCCTCAATTAATGCTCCGTATCGTGGACAAAAAGGCATTTTGCTAGAAGGAGGAATCCATGTGCCCTATATTATGAATTGGCCACATACTATTCCTGAATATTCTATTTATAAAAAACCCGTATCATCATTAGATTTTGCTGCTACCTTTGTTGAATTGGCGGGAGGAAAAATCACTGACGAGGACCAATTGGACGGTATTAATCTATTGCCCTATATCCTTAATCAAAAAAAGGACATGCCTCATCCCAGTCTCAAATGGAGGTTCACTATTAGTGCAGCGATCCGAGAAGGTGACTGGAAACTTGTGAGGCTCCCCGATCGTTTACCACAACTTTATCATTTACCCTCAGATATTTCAGAAGAACATAATGTAGCATTAGACCATCTAGAAATCACCAAAAATCTACTTAAAAAATTGGGAGAATGGGATATCAGTTTACAACATCCTGTATTTATGGAAGGTCATATCTGGAAGCGTGTTCAACTGGATGCTTATGATAAAAAATATAATCTTAAGCAACCGGATTGAAACAATAAAAAAGGGCTTTACAACTGTTCTTATGAACATTAGCAAAACCCTATTTTAAAATATACTGAGAATTATCTCGAATAATTTGGTGCTTCTTTTGTAATTGTCACGTCATGAGGATGGCTTTCGGCAATACCTGAAGATGTAATTTTAACAAACTTAGCTTCTTTTTGTGTTGCAATATCTTTAGCTCCACAATACCCCATTCCTGCACGTAAACCACCTATAAACTGGTGCATAGTTTCAAACAATTCACCTTTATATGGTACACGACCTACAATACCTTCTGGTACTAATTTCTTAATATCATCTTCTACATCTTGAAAATAACGATCTTTAGACCCTTGTTTCATAGCTTCTACTGAACCCATTCCACGATAAGCTTTAAATTTACGTCCTTCAAAAATAATTGTTTCTCCCGGAGATTCTTTAGTCCCCGCAAATAGCGATCCTAACATCACAGAATCCGCTCCAGCGGCAATAGCTTTAGGGATATCTCCTGTATAACGAATACCTCCATCTGCAATTACAGGAACTCCTGTTCCTTTTAAAGCTTCAGCAACTTCCATTACTGCTGATAATTGAGGATACCCAACTCCTGCAACTACACGTGTAGTACAAATAGATCCTGGTCCAATTCCAACTTTTACTGCATCAGCACCTGCTGCCACTAAATCTTTAGCCGCTTCAATAGTTACAATATTTCCAGCGACAACATCCAATTTTGGATGCGTTGCTTTTATTTCTTTTAATTTATTTATAATATTAATAGAATGCCCGTGCGCTGAATCTAAAACCACTGCATCAACACCAACTTTTACTAAAGCAGAAACACGGTCTAGACAATCATTAGTTACGCCAATTGCTGCAGCAACTCGTAAGCGTCCATATTTGTCTTTATTAGCACTTGGGTTCTCCCTAACTTTAATGATATCTCTAAAAGTGATGAGACCCACCAATTCGTTATCAGCGTTCACAACTGGTAATTTTTCAATTTTATTATCTTGAAGAATAACTTCTGCTTCTTTTAAGGAGGTTCCTTCAGAGACAGTAACTAGGTTTTCTGAAGTCATAACTTCAGCAATTGCTCTGCTATTATTTTTTTCAAATCGTAAATCACGATTGGTAACAATCCCAATTAATTTACCATCTCCATTTACAACAGGAATACCACCAATACCATATTCCTTCATTAAAGATTTAGCATCCATTACAACAGCTTCCTTTTGAACAGTTATTGGGTCTAATATCATCCCACTTTCTGAGCGTTTCACTTTGGTAACCTCAGCCGATTGTTGTTCAATAGTCATGTTTTTATGTAACACACCAATACCACCTTCACGTGCCATAGCTATTGCCATTGCAGCCTCAGTAACGGTATCCATAGCAGCCGATACAATAGGTGTATTTAATATAATATTTCGTGAAAATTTTGTTTGAATATTTACTTCGCGGGGTAAAATTTCCGAATATGCTGGGACTAAAAGTACGTCGTCATAAGTAAGACCTTCTCCAACAATCTTGTTTTGATGTGCTATCATTGCAATTACGTTTTAATTGCATGCAAATCTACACATTTTATTTCATATAATCATATATTGAAGGTTAAAGTATAGATTGTCACAATAACATGATAAAATAAATTCTGTCATTTTAAAACAGTATTAATAGTATTGTTCTGATTATTAATAAATGTCTTTAAATATTCAAACAAATATCTTTACATTTAAGAAATAATAGAATTAATGGAAACCTATACTACTGTTTTATTATATGCTATTCCTTTTTTTATTGGACTTGTTCTTTTAGAAATTGGTTATGGTTACTTTGTAAAGAAGCAAAGTCACAGTCCTATGGACACGATTTCTAGTTTAAGTTCTGGTCTCACTAATATTATTAAAGATGCCTTAGGATTGGTACTAATTATAATTTCGTATCCATTTTTAAAAGAGCATCTTGCTATTATTGAAATTCAATCTAACGGGTTAGTTTATGTAGTTGCTTTTCTTGCAATAGACTTTGCTAGTTACTGGAACCATCGCCTGAGTCACAAAATTAATTTTTTCTGGAATCAGCATGTTATACATCATAGTAGTGAAGAATATAATTTGGCTTGTGCATTGCGCCAATCCATTTCTAATATATTGGGTTATTTCCCTATTTTACTAATTCCTGCTGCTCTTTTAGGTGTACCTCACAAGATGATTTCTATTTTGGCCCCTCTTCATTTATTTGCACAGTTTTGGTATCATACTAAGCATATCGGAAAACTTGGTTTTTTAGAATACATTATCGTAACCCCTTCACAACACCGCGTGCATCATGCTATTAACAACGAGTATATTGATAAAAATTTAGCGGCCATATTTTGTGTTTGGGATCGTGCATTTGGAACCTTTCAAGAAGAATTGGATTCAGTTCCACCAATCTATGGAGTCTTAAAACCTGCCAGTACATGGAATCCTATATTAATAAATTTTCAACATATTTGGAGACTTATAAAAGATGCCTGGCGGACTAATAATTGGATGGATAAATTCAGAATATGGTTTATGCCAACAGGGTGGCGACCAAAAGATGTTGTTGAAAAATTTCCAATCTCAATAATTGAGGATCCTTACCATTTTAAGAAATATAGCACAAACCCATCAAAATCACTTGTTTGGTGGTCCATTTATCAACTTTTGGCAACCACTTTACTAATGTTGTTTATGTTTTATAATTTTGCTGCCATTGCTAGTA
>Ga0105356_10002683_pt1 | contig 17710 bp, 16 predicted proteins | sample GOMGulsemesocosm_3_FD_83502 | JGI IMG/M metagenome (GOLD analysis project Ga0105356, IMG submission 83502) | Methane-oxidizing microbial communities from mesocosms in the Gulf of Mexico - GOM9D Gulf of Mexico | ecosystem: Environmental > Aquatic > Marine > Cold seeps | place: Gulf of Mexico...
ACCCAAAGATTTGAAAACGCCGAAAATCACTAAAAAGAAAGTTAAAGCTGTCGAACAGCGTAAGAAAGTAGAGACATCACAATAGCCCACGAATGATGTTTTATAATGTACTACTTAGCATCGCCTAAGTGCTCATAAAGGAATGATTTATGCGATTAAAAGGGAAGTTAATTAAATGGAATGAAGATAAAGCGTTTGGCTTTATTGTGCCAAACGGCGGTGGAGAACATGTCTTTATCCACAAAACGGCATTATCTAATCGAAAACGAACACCTCAAGTTAATGATGTCATTACATTTACTATTGCTAAAGATAAACAAGGACGCTATTGCGCTAATGATGCGACTTTTTCGGGTGAAAAATTAAAGAAAAAAGAAGCTAAAAGCGTAAATCAGTTTTCGATTTACCTATCAGTTATTTTCCTAGGGTCAATCGTTGTCGGCTTATTCATGGGCTACATACCAAAGAATTTAGCCTTACTTTACTTCGGTGCTAGCACCGTAACTTTTATTGCTTATGCATCAGATAAAAACAAAGCACAGCGAAATGCTTGGCGCACACCAGAAAGTACATTACATTCCCTTGCTTTAATCGGCGGATGGGCGGGTGCTGCAATTGCGCAGCAAACACTTAGACATAAATCTCAAAAAAGAGATTTTAGAACCGTTTTTTGGCTAACCGTTATTGTCAATTGCGGGACACTAGCTTGGCTTATGTCGTCAAACGGCGCGCATTTGATGAGTATGTTTAAGTAACGAGCAAATTGAGTTTATATTTTTAATATGTTCATGGCTGTTATATAAATATAATTTCCTAACGATAACTAAAACAGACAACAATTGATGTATTAGCGCTCAAAGGTTAAGGATAATAAATATGAATAAGCAAGATTTTATCGCGAATTGTCATCAGCAACTTGTCGAGATATTTGAAAAGGCAAAGGCTCATCAGAAAGACGACAGGCAAAAGCACCGAGTTGAAGGGTTTATTCAAGCAGGTAAGGTGTTGGGTTTATTATCAAATGATGATGCTATTGAGTTGATGGAAAAGTCGCATTTTCAGGTGTTTGGTGAATCCATTGAGACTAGAAAATCGCGCAAAGCAAGTCTAAAGGAGGCTGTTGCACGAGGGGATGACGATTTCATCAATATCCCTGCCTATGAACGCAATAGTGGCTGAGTTTTAGTGCCTAATTTGTAGTAGCTCAGAGCTTGATACTACAACTAATGTTATTTACTGCTAGCTTCAGAGCGTCTCATCTGAATTATCTTATCTGGGCTGAACCCTTTATCTAGTAACTTGACTTCAGAATAATATACAGAGAATTCATTACCATTGCCTTCAAGTTTGTAATGGCTATTGGATTGGGTGACGACAAGTCGCAAATCCAGATTAATATCTCTTATCAAAGAGCTGGACATATAGTCTCCCGCCGTAAAACGATTTGTCTCGTCATTCACCACAGTTCCCCATAGGATTTGCCCAAGAAGTGCTTCGGTTTTGGGTTCAAGTACTTTGATAATGTACCAACTTTTGATTATTGTTTGCATTCATATTGTCCTTTCGCGCTTTAACTTCTTTTTATTGCATTAGGACTCTTTTAAACTCTTGAGGCCATTTTTCTAGGATGTAATCAATGTCGCTAGTTTTTATTGCACCGCTCAATACCAAGTGAAGCGTAGGAATACCGGAAGCTTCATCTATTTGAATAGCAAATATGTCAGCAACACTCTTCTTATCAGCGAGCACAGTGTTTAGTTCATTCAATAATCGGGTAAGAATAAAAAGTAAATGTTCATCAAGCTCTTCTGCTGGCGCAGTGAAAGTGATATTTGAATAATTGAACAGAGCATTTTCAGTTGTTATTGTCATGATCTCGACTCATCGCAGCATAATCAAACAAGTACTTTTTAAAAAAAGCATCTTCTTTCTTGCCAAAGTAATGATTTGTTTCATCGCCAGGATAAGATTTATTGACCGTGATTTGATTACCATTGATAGATAAATCGCTCACGTAAATCACTTTTCTTAAATGCTGAGATAAATAAAACAGCATTGATGTTGACCCATATAATGCCCCTCCATAATGAATTGCCGCGATTTTATCTTCAGTACTTGAATGATTAACCGTCCTCTCACCAGGACCTTGATTACTGTAGTAGCCTACTCGTTGGCGAAGTTCTTTCAGAATGGTTTCTGCAAATAAACCGTAATCACTTTTAAATTCAGACACTGAATAATGCTTCCATTCTGCACGGGATCGAATTGTTTTGATTGATACAACCAACGTGTTATCCGTATCAAAACTATCTAATTTTATGAACTGTACACTTTCCAGATTTTTCAATAAATTTTCAGCGTTCTTGATACTAGGCCGATTAGATATTGCGAGTTCAAATCGATGTAAGCTTGCAGGTAGTGAAACAAATACTTCACCGTAGAAAGAAATGTCAATTTTGCACCCATTCGCTTTAAATTGTTTAAACAACTCTTTGAGTAAGGATAGGGCTTCATTAAATTCTTTATCGATTACATCAATGCCACTTCGTGGTGAGCGATGAAAATCATTTAGTGGACGAAGCTTTTTCGATTGACGCACGGATGAGATAAGCTTCTGAATGTTCACTTTTCTTCTCCGAACTCAATATTGATGTATTGCTCTCGCTTACCAAGGGTTCCTGCTTTTGTAATACAGGGGCCGATAATATTGAGAGTATTGCCATAGACACGGCAATGATCAAATTGGAGTTGAGTTGATGTTTCATTATTGGCAGGTATATAACTGAGCCAGTCTCCTTTTTTTAATCCAAAAATTTGGTATAGCAACTGCTCAGACAGATAATTTATTTCAGTTTCAATTGTTTCCATCTTTGAATAAAACTCATTACCTTTTTTATTCAGTAGTCCTAACTGCAAATCACTGTCTAGATGAATATCAAATGCCGTTTTTTCATCTAGCTCTCTTAAATGACTTACGAGGGGCTCAATGCTGTAGTACAGGTCTTCTTGCTCAGAATACTGTCTAGATAGATGTTTGATTTTATTAATAAGCCCTTTAGCTAAGGGGGTAGTTAATTGGTCTAGGTTTATTGAGTTTATGGGGATTTGATTAAATTTAAGTTGGTTGATGCTGATTTTGGCGGTAGTAAAATGGGGCTGTTTGTATGGTCTAAGCATGCCAGAGAAACTAATACTGTAGGCATCGACATGCATTAAACTTTGAATATTGTGGTGATACCTATTTGTTAGATTGAAGTACCAATTCACTTGTGACGTTTGAATCGTGATTTCATGTATACTTTTTTCAAACAATAACTCTCTGGCGTTATCAACTGTATCTTGTAGCGTTTGAGTAAACTCAAAAAAGCACAGCGTTGGCAGAGTTATCGGAGAGTAATGGATTTGCTTATTTTGATAAAGTTCATTTACCCCAAGGCAAATCACATTGTTTTTATTTACCATTATTGCCCCGCCTTTAAGTTACTAATAGTTAAAGGTAGTGCGTGTTACTTCAAATAACAACAATAATAGATAGTATCAAAAGTGAACTATCTTCTTTATAAACAATGTGTTGCTTGTAATTTCTTGAGCATTAAAACATTAAGGGCTTAATCCGTTCGTATGCAGGGACGTTAATAAAGTTACCGCTTTCTTTAATCCCTATTTTAATAAGTAATAAATTTCATATGATCTGTAGTTAGGTTTTAATGATGAGCTTATCTCTAATAAATAATCCTACCCAAATACCAGATAACATACCTAAAACTGCAACAATTCCCGCAGGTGAAAAGGTAGGTAACGCTAGCAAAAGTTGAGTGTCATTTCCTCCGAGCGCTAAGGAAGCTCCTAAACCCATAAAAGTGCCTGCCATAATATGTAATAACCACTCTTTCCAACTAGACCTTATTACTTCAAATTTTTTGGTGTACAAGGCCGCCGATAACATACCGATGAGTAAAGAAGCAAATAATAGATAACTATCTTTAGGTGGCCACAAGCTACTATCAGAATTTGCTATCGCATGGCTAATTTTATGTAGAAGACCACTTGGTGGCCATTTGGGGTCAAAGAGAAAAACAAAGCCTCCAATAAAGCCAATAGCCATCATTGTTAGCCATAACTTTCTTCTTTCCTTATCTCCAATAAATGCCCAAACCAGTAACGAAATTGATAAAGCTATCAAAATGCCAATTGTGATATCAGGTGGAATCATGAATTTATTATGACTAATTGAAGGGGTCCAGTTCGCTAAAATAGTCCAGCCGATTAACCAACCAATAATAGTGAAGAGCATTTTTGAATCACCTCTAGATAACTTACCTAAAGTTGAAACTCCACACCCTTGATTGAACGCGGTTCCAAAACCAAATAATAGTCCGCCAAGAGCAAACCATATATTGATTTCAAATGTTTTAAAATTAGTTGGGATATCAGCAAAAGAAGTAAAAAACATCGCAACCCAGGATAAAACACCACTAAACAATATAGCGACAAGGAATTCAGGTTTACCTTTTTTACACTCGTTAACGCCTCTAACCATACACAGCCCAATAAACTGAGCTAAATAGCCAATAATGCAGACTAGTAATAGAGCCAACGCCAGCGACATAATTTTTATTCCTTTGAATATATCTATTGATTATGGACGATAATGCCTTTAGTTGTTAATCATACTCGACCTAGCACTACATTGTTTAAGATCATATTGATACTGAAAAATTGTAATTTGTTACAGACAACAAGATAGAACTGGTGCATTATAAGTATATGTAATAGCGAATAACTTTTGTTTGTTACCATGAAATTAATAACGTTATTAAAAGGAGGTAATATGTTATTCAATTATGTCGTGACGGCATTAAACAACACCCTCCCTACACTTTTTAATGTGTGCTATTAATTATATTTCCTTCGTTTTAGTTGGATGAACTCTTTTTACTAAAACGCTAAGTATTATTCACCATTGAGGTAGATTAGATATGACACCAGAAGAGATTTTAGATTCTGCTTCTCCTGAAGTACGAGAAGTTATTATGGAAATAATAAAAATCGAAAAAGGGTATAGACATTATCAAAATACAATTGAAGACAAGGAAAAGCAAATAGCTGGGCAAATTCAAAAGTATATTGAAGGGATGACAAAATGAAATTGAAAAGCCTCACTTTATTAAACTACAGACAGTTTTTTGATGAAAACACTCTTAACTTTTCTACGGACACAGATAAAAAGATCACGGTAATTCACGGTGAAAATGGTGCTGGTAAAACTTCCATTTTAAATGCATTTAAATGGTGTTTTTATGGTGAAGTGGATTTTGATACTGGAACTGATAGTTTGCTGAATGAACAGTCAGAGGCTGAAGCCAAAGAAAATGAAGAAATTCAATGTTCAGTTACTGTTAAATTCATTCATGAAGATGTTACATATAATGCTAATAGAAAGCAGCTTTATAAGAAGTACTCTAATAATTCAATTGAAAAAATAGGAACTTCAATATTTACTCTTGAGTGGATAGACAGAGATTCTGGAGAGAAAAAGGTTTCAAATAATCCTGAAAACCACATAAATCAAGTATTGCCAAAGTCATTGCATAGTTATTTCTTTTTTAATGGTGAGAGAATAGAGAAACTCGCAAGTTCATCTTCATCAGGTGATATAAAACACGCTATAAAATCAATAATGGGGCTTCAAGTAATTGAAAGGGGCCAAAATCACCTAGATGACTACGTTATTAATAGTTTTAAAAAAGAAATGAAATCCCATGCTAGCCAGCTAGAACTGGCGAAAGCTTTAGACCGAGAAGAATCCTTAACTAAAGAATTGAAAGATAAGAAAATCGAATTAAGTAACTTTCACAAAACTCAAAAAGAACTTGTACTTGCGATTAGTGATATTGATAACAAATTATCAGACATTAAAGAATCTGCCCAACTGCAACAAAGGCGTAATGAAATTAATGGAAGAATAAGTGATATTAAGGAAGAGTTAGGGGCAAATAAGTCCTCTATCAGTTACGAAATATCTAAAAAAGGTTTTCTTGCTTTTTTCAATAAAACAGCAGACAAAGTTCAAAGCATACTTGATGAAAAAAGGGCAAAAGGAGAATTGCCATATAAGATTAGAGGGCAGTTTATCGATGACCTTCTGCAAGATGGTTATTGCATTTGTGGAACGGATATATCGCCTGAAACTGAAGCTGCTTCGATATTAAGACGTTATAAGTCGAAAGCTTCATCAAAGTCGATGGAAGATGCTTTCGTTGAGTTATCTGGGGGGTTGAAACATATAAAACCACAAAGAGAGTCTTTATTCGAATCTATAAAGACGCTGCAATCCACTCGAAAAAAATTAAATGAAGAAAGACATAAGCTTCTTGGGGAACTAGATACCATTTCGAATGATGTTGGGGTTATAGAAGAAGCTTCAGCTTTAGAAGCAAAAAGAAAAGAACTTGAGTCACAAAAAGATTCAATTACCGAAAATATTGGCCATCTAAAAGAGACTATCAAACAGCTTGCCGAGAGCCTTAAGGAAGCTGAGAAGTTACGCAAAAAACTATCTGAAAGCGAGAAAGAACAAACAGTTATTCAAAGGCGGTTAAATATAGCGGAAGAAAGCTCTGTTATTTTAGGAAAGTTATTAGGAACTCTTTCTGAAACTATCAAAACTAAATTATCAGCTAGAGTAAACGAGGTATTTAAGAATATTATTCGAAAAGATTATTGGGCTGAAATTGATGATAACTACGCGCTTCAAATATATAAAGAGATAGCTGGCCGTGGAAAGCAAATAGTCACAGAGAAGTCAACCGGTGAGAGCCAGATAACAAGTTTGGCCTTTATTTCATGTATTGTTAATTTAGCAAAAGAAAACGAAGATAAAGGTAATGGGCTAGCTCAAGGAGGAATATTCCCGATTGTTATGGATTCACCTTTTGGAACTTTAGATGATGGTTATCGCTCATTAATTGCTAGGTATATTCCTGAATTGGCTGAACAGATTATAGTTTTTGTATCATCTTCACAATGGAGAGGCTCTGTTCAAGAAGAGTTTGCTGATTCCGCAAGCTCTCATAATAGTCTTGTGTATTACGACCCAAAATTGGAAGGAGAAGAAACCGATTTTGTTAAACGAAGTGATACTTATGAGAGAACTGAAATAAGTGAGGGATATTATGACCGATAGAGTGAGAAGAGCAGAAAGGTTTGACGCTATTTTAAAATTATTGAAGGACGAAGAAAAAATATTCTCTTCTTACAAAGATGTTTTAGTTTTTGCTGCCTGTTTAGCCAAATCAAGAGGGCAAGTTAAGGAAGAGTTTTCAAAATCTTCTGAACCGGTCCCTTTACATGTATTTAATGGCGAATTTGATATGACCGTCATCAGTGCTATTGCCATATCTGAGCCAAATGACTGTGAAGTGAAATTCTTATCTGAAGAAAATCAAGATAGAAAAATCCTTATATTTGAAGAGTATGCTGCCGCAGGTTTAAAAATAATTGAAGAAGAAGTTATAAGTAGGGGTAAAAATATTTTAGAATCATTCGTTGAGCTTCTTGCTGACGAAGAGGGCGACTCTAATTTAATTAATGATATATCTGCATTAACACTATAGAGAAGTAAATTAGATGTTATCAAATATTTCATTTTCAGAATCAATTCTTCATTCCGATAAGCGGGGGAATGAAGTGCTAGGTCGGATTGCTTTGAACATTGCGTTTTTAGACGCTATTGAGTTATTCCCCTTCACATTTTCTAAATTAGAAGGTTTCTTTGTAACAGAAGAAGAATTCCAAACTTATACAGAAAATAATGAATATGAAATCGACTCATTAAGCCCTGTAACTAAAGAAGGAAACTTAATCCCAGAGCTTGTTTCAAGAGTTGAAGAAGATATAGAGATTAGTGTAAGAGCTAAAAATGTAATATTACGAGCTTCTCTTGATAAGGTGGAATTAAGTTATCGTGACCTAAACAGTTCAATTAAAGAAAAATTCCCAAATTGCGGTGAAAAAACAGAGAGTGAAATCAGGCTATTGATTGAAAGCATAGCTTCCTCAACTAAGAAACAAAAACAGTCTAGTGAAATACTAGAAACCAATGTAATACCTTTTCTATATAACATGCTCTCTACAAAACAATGTATGTGCTCCGTAAGAACGAAAAATATTATAATTAGAGCCAATGAAAATAATATTGAAATTACGGGTAAAGACTTAAAGCAATCGTTCAAGTATAAATTAGAAAATTGTGGGACAAAGTCTGAAAATGAAATTCGAGAACTAGTTAAAAAGAATAAGATACTCATCCCCGATAAAGCGAAGAATAAAGGTTTATTTAAACTTACAATTTATACTTTTTTGCAGGCTAGTTTATTTCAAGAGCGACAGGATATTTCTTGCTTATTTTGGGCGTACCCTAAAGATCTTACCTTACTTGATTTATTAGATGAACTTTATTCAGAAATTTCTAATGAAAGCAACGATGTTAGCTTACTGAAACTCAATGTTTTAGTGGAATCTCTACTATATAAAGAACAAGTCAATGTAAGTGACTTTAATTTATTTACATTAGATGATTTTGAAGGTGCTTTTGAAAAGTGTTTCAAATGCGAAGCTTCAAATCCTGATGTTGAAAAACAATTTTTAGAGTACTTAGGTCATGCCCAAATCAGCTCTAATACTCTTGAAACTATAAATATCATATATGATAAAGCGGTTGAGTTGCTATCTAATGTTGATAGCGAAGGAAGTTCAAAGTTTAGACTACTATTTTCTCCACCCACTTTTAAAAACGAAAAAGCTTTAAACATATTTGTTAATAGGCACTTTTCCAATAGAAAAGTTACTCTTGAAGAACTTGGAGAGTCGCATAATTTAACTAGGGAACGAATTAGGCAAATTGATAAACAAAGCTTAGTAAGGTTTTTGAATGACTCAATGGCTCTATGTTGGGTTATAGTGGATATGTATTTACTTAAGAACTTATCTAATTTAAAGCATGAACTTGCTCTCAATTCTGGAGTGGTGAAGGTAGATAAATGTCACGAACTGTTCATCTTTTGTCCCAGCTGGTTACAAGGACTATTGAGTTTAAAAGGTAATTATGAAAATTATATTTCAAAAGTGGCAGATAAGTTCAAAGATGGATATTACTTAACCAACTTCTTTAATGATAATTTGCAAAAGGTCTTTGATAAAGATGATTGGTTTGAAAACGTTAGAGATAACCTATCACTTACTTTTACTAGCAGGCAGGTGTTATTAGATGAAGCACCTTTTTTATCGAATGATGCTCTAGACTTCTTTCTTAAAAATAGAAATATTTTAAAAAAAGAAAAATCAATAGAGGAGGTCTGCGCATGTATTGTCAATTTTCATGGTTACCCTATGAGAATGGAAGATATTTACTCTAAATATAAAGAGCAAGTTTTCAACCCTCGTGATGTTAGAACACTAACAAATATAATAATGGACTCCGATCAATTTTTGATCATGGATAGAGGGACATACGGTACATATCAAATATTGCCAGTAGCGTGTAATCGAGTAAAAGAAATTAGAAATCTTTCTTATGAATATTTAATAGAAAGCCCAGATAAAAAATTTGTAACGTCAACTGAGATAATTGAATTACTGCCAACCTTTGATGGATTAGAAAAACTTTCTAAATACGCTATATATGGAATCTTGCAAGATGACCCAAGATTTTTTTGTCATAGATATGGCCACAAAGTTGGACTAACAGAGAACTTTGGACAGAAAGATCTTATAGCCTTTGGTGATATTCTAAAGAATTCTCTTATCGAAAAAGGACCTTTATCGGTTCGGCAAATGCAGATTGAAGCCAATAAGTATGGTGATTACCATGATCAAACGATTGTGACTGAATTAGCTAGAAGCAGGAATATAATTCGAATTAATAGAGGTCTATATGGATTGATGGGAGAACATTTAGATATTGAAAAACTTATTATTGCTGAACTTATTTCGTTAATTTATTTGGAAAAGAAAAGCAGGACCACATTATTCATATTGGAAAAAATTAAAAAGTATTCGAATAGTATTCAACAAGAAACTCTAATTGATTATTTGAAAAAGAATAGCGACGAAGTCGACGTAACGGACGACTTCTTGAAGTTAAATAAGAAACTCGATATTCAAACATGGATTACAAACACTGTTTCAAATTTTAAGGAAATTGATGATTTAAAAGAGCAGCTTTTAGTTGTACAAAAAAACATTGAATCTGAAGAGATAATACTGGATAACTCAAATGACCTGAATAGTTCAGTCATAATGACGGAGCTAGGCTTTGATGACTTTTAAAGCTTTAGAATTACCATACTCTGTGAAAACAACAGAAGCTAACCCAAATGATGTTTTTTTTAACCCCGTATTATCTTCTTCTTTGTCCTATAAAGTAGCCGTTGGTTATTTTTCTTCTAAATGGATTAGAGATGTTGCTTCTGGTATTGCTAATTTAGCATCTAATGGCGGTAAAGCCTCATGGCTTATTTCGCCCCAACTATCCAAAAATGACTATTTAGCTCTTGTACAAGGTGATAGCAACAAAGTACAGCGAGATGATATTTTTAAGCAAAGCTTCAGGGAGTTATATAACTCATTACGTGATGAAACACTTTCAACAATAAGTTGGATGATAGCAGATGGGTTATTGGAATTTAAAATAGCTGTGCCCTGTAATGAGCTTGAAGGAATAATGCATGCAAAAATGGGAGTTTTCGAAGATGATTTAGGAAATAAAGTAGGTTTTTCTGGATCATACAACTTAACAGGCGCAGCAAAAAGTAACTGGGAAAGAATAGATATTTTTACCTCTTATACAAGTGAAGAGTCATTAGCTCGTATTAACGATATTGAAAAGGATTTCAATAACATGTGGGTTGGTGTAGATAAAAACATAGAAACCTTTACCCCCTCAGATAAGTGTTTAACTCCTTTTGTCGAGTTTACTAAAAACGTTACTAGACCATATAAAAGATTGCCAAAATATAGAATTCCCGATTTCTTTCTAAATGAAAATGGAGAAATCAGAAATTATCAGATGGAAGCCGTCAACAAGTGGTTTAAGGCAAATGGTAAAGGTATATTTTGTATGGCTACAGGAGCAGGTAAAACCGTAACGGCTCTATCTGCTACAGCTAAACTTTCAGAATATATGATTGAGAAAAAAGCGTGTTTATTTATTTTGATTGTTGTTCCGTATACTCATCTAGCTAAGCAATGGTGTAAGGAAGCAATAGCATTTGGTTTTAGTCCAATTCAGTGCTTCGATGGTGTATCCAAATGGGGAAGCATACTTTCACAAAGCCTTTCATCCTCTTTAATTCAAAATGAAGGAATAACACTAGCCGTATGTACCAACGCTACCTTCACAGCCAAGTCATTTAGAGATTATGATAAATATTTTGACAAAATGACTTCATTATTTCTTGCTGATGAAATGCACAACTTAGGATCTCCTGAAAGTTTAAAAAGATTACCTTTATCAGCCAATTACAGATTGGGACTATCTGCGACTCCGAAGCGGCATAATGATGAGGAGGGTACTGATGCTCTATATCAATATTTTGGTGAGGAAGTAATTAACTTCTCTCTGAAAGATGCAATAGATAATGATTGCTTAACGAAATACTTTTACTATCCCAAAATTGTTGAATTTACAGAAGAAGAATGGGATGAGTATAAGAATTTATCCAAAAGGATATCAAGGTTCATTAATGCTAAACCTGATGGTGGTATCAGTATTTCTGATGGGGCCAAAACTCTTCTGTTACGTCGTGCTAGATTAATAAATTCGATGAAAAATAAATACTCTAAATTTTTTCAATTTGTTAAAAATAATGGGCTTAAAAAGCATACTCTTGTCTATGTTGGTGATACAAAAGAAGATGATACTCGTGCAGTTGAATATGTTGTAAAAGAACTGGGAATTAGTTTTCAAATACCTTGTAATAAATTTACTGCGGAAACGGAGTTGGATGACAGAATCACCTTATTAGATGATTTTTCTAAAGGAAAAACAGATGTCATAGTAGCTATAAAGTGTTTGGATGAAGGCGTTGATGTGCCTTCAACTCAGCATGCCCATATTTTAGCCTCTTCAACTAACCCTAGAGAATATGTTCAGCGACGAGGACGAGTACTAAGAAAATCAAAGGGAAAAGAATACGCCTATATACATGACTATATTGCAGTACCTCCAAACTTTGGAATGGATGGTTTTTCAGAAGATGACATCAAAATATTTCGAAATTTGTTCAGAAGAGAAATAAAAAGAATAGAAGAATTTGCCCAGTTAGCAATAAACTATGGTGACACATTAGAAATGTTTTCTGAGATAAGAAAAAAGCTAGAGATTCATGCAAGTTAAGTATGAAGACTGATTTGAAAATAATAAAAATTAAAGTTAAAGGATTTGGAGAGTTATTAAGTGTTTACTAATCTAATGAATGGCAAGTTTCTGATAAAAGGATATCAGACTTTTAGGATTAATGAGAGGGAACAATATGTCGAATAGTATTCGCCGACATGGTAAGACCATAACGGAATTCCTATGGATGTGGGGAGCGTCTGTTTTAACAATTTTATTGACGTGGCTGTTATTTCTCATAAATGAGAATCCTCTCAGCTTTAAAGAGTTGTTACAAGCGGCATTTTTAGATGGGCCTGTATTCGCATATATATCAAGTACATTGGCTCCCTTTGCATATTTAATCTTCAGACAGTTTAGAGATAGAGATGCAAGACAAGCCTCAATATTTGCTGGAGCTGCTGTCATTATTACAGTCATAGTGTTGATTGTAGCTTCTTTGCTATTTTTTCAGAAGAGAACATCAATTGAGGAGTCCCAATATAAAGCAATAGAGCATTCAAGAATAATAGCCTTAATACCTGAAGCTGACTTGCAAGACTACAAGAGCAAAATAAAAAAAACGGCAGAGAAAGAACTAGACTTCAGCACAAGGGATAGCATAGCAATTTTAATTTATCTGCTGTCTTTAATTGTATTTTATTATGCCATTTATCGTAAGAATATTAGTCCTGATGACCCTGCGGATGAATTGAGAGAAGGTTCAATGTCTATGAAATCTAAAATCGATGAACTAATAGGGAAAGCATAATAATGACTGTTAAATTTAAAGCTACACAAGTAATACAACCTATTGGTGAATTTTTCATTGCTAAACTGTCTGCTGAACGATTAGTGAAAATAAGTTCTTCAGATGTTAGAGAGTTAGATAAGGAAAGTGAGCTAGAAACTTACCTTGGAATCCAACGCCCATTAAATAAAGCTAGAGCCAAAGAGATCCAAAATTATGTGAAAAATTATGATGCCACATTTCCGTCTAGTATCATCTTATGTGTAGATCACAATAATATTAAGTGGTGTGCAGAAAAAGAGGAAGTTGAACTCTTATTTGACAATGGAAACAGTCCTGCAAAAATTATTGATGGACAACATAGAGTCGCAGGTTTTATGGATTTAGATTCATATCAACCAGTTGCAAATCTATGTAATTTTGAGAAAAATGGAAAAACCTATCCTTTTGAGTTGATTGTCACGATTCTTGTTGGTTTGGACTTGCCAGAACAGGCAAATATCTTCGCTACTGTTAATTTAAAACAAACTAAAGTTAGTAAAAGCTTGGCCTATGACTTAGAAGCTTACACTAAGACTCGAAGTCCTCAAAAAACAGGACATGAAATTGTAATCGCACTTGATAAACATAAGAGAAGCCCCTTTTATGAAAGAATTAAAAGGTTAGGTGTTAAAAATGGTATTCATGAGAGCATTTCTCAGGCTATGCTTGTTGAAGAGATAATTAATTTAATTTCTTTAAAACCATTAGAAGATCGAGACATATTACTTCGAATAGCTAAGGATTCTTTTTCTTCCTTCAGAAGTAAAAAGAACTTGGAGCCACTTCCCTTTAGTTCTGGTAAGGTCTTTAGGGATTTTTTTATTGATAATAAAGATGAAAAGATCTTACAAAGTATTTTATCATTCTTTCTTGCTGTTGAACAAAAATGGCCATTGGCTTGGATGGTTGATAATCAAAATTCAGTGTTAAACAAAACAGTTGGGATAAAGGCATTATTTAGATTATTTAAAGATGTGATGAGTAATTATTTGGAAGCAAATTCAAAGAAAGAGCTAGATGTTGATTTTTTCTCAAAGAAATTGCTCAAAGCCCAAATATCAACAGAGTATTTTGAAAGCCTTGACGCTACATCTGCAACTGTTGGAAAGGTGTACAATAAATTATTAGATGAATGTGATTTATAATATTCAAAATTTTCATGACTTATATACAACAGTAACCAAACGAGTAATGCTCGTTTGATTACTGTTGTATAGTTTGATTTAAATAATATGTAACTTAAACTAGCTCTTGATGAACGATTAAGTTAAATACACATACAGAAATCATTTAAGTTTTTATGGCTTCTTAATGCTCCAATTCCATGCTCTACGTGAGATGCCCAAGCAATTTGTAGCTCTTTTCCTTCAAGTTTTGGATACTTTTTCTTTAGTAATAATTCAGTAATTAATTGAGTTTTACCAAGCCAAGTGAATTTGTCCAAGATAAGGCTACCATCAAGCTTATATCCTATGTTTGACTGATAGGTGTAGTCAGACTCAATTGAACGAAAAAAGGCAATACGAGCGGATACGTTTGGCGTAATTCCCGTATTCGATTTAAGCTTTTTAAGTTGCTCTTCGACAGTACGGTTTAGCTGCATTCGGTTTGGTAGCATTATACTGCCTCCTTTTGAGCAACAACTGGGGTATTTTTCCAGAAGTAGCCTTCATTTAATGTTGAACATTTAGTTTGTTCATCAAATTCAATTTCAAAAGCATGTGAAACTTCGTGTGACAAGGCATTAAAGAAGTCTTCATCAACTTCTGTATCTGTAGACAATAAAATGACTTGTTCACCAGCTTCAGGGAAGTAATGTTTAACCAGTTTATTGCGGTGTTTTGAGTCTAACCGGCCTAAGGGAGTATCAACCACAACAGGTAATACTTTACCTGATAATTTTCCTAGAGCTTCTAATATGGCAAAGGCGAAGATTTGTTTTTCACCAGCAGACATAGATTTTCGGTTAATAGCAATATCATCAGCATCTACTAGCGTTACGTCGAACGTATTAGGGTCTATTTTCGCTGAAAGCTTGAGATCTTCTTTACGTGCTAACTTACGATAAGATAGGGCAAACAACTCTTCTAATTGGCTTACTCGCATTTCTGTGAGTTGTGCTGAAAACTCATGTAATATTTTTGTAGTTGCATCGACACGACTTACCGCCTTTGAAATAGACGCTTCTGTTTTTTGACTGGTATAAAGTTTTTCTAATTTCTTAGCTAACTCTAATGCTTTAGTGATAAACGATTTAGCTTTAACTAAATGATGACCATATTGAGTTTTAAGTTTGTGCTTTTCAGAATCCAACTTTCGCAAATTGTCATAAAGGCTCGTAAGTTCTTCTTCATCTGGTGCTCGTTGAATGTTTAAAGAGACAGACTCTAAGGCTTGTTCTGTTTCCATCAACTCTTTGGTTAGCTCGTTACAGTGCTCTTTAGCTTCAGATGCATCTTGCATTTGAGCTTGGAGCAAATGGAAGTCAGTATTTGATATATCAAGTTTCACTTTATCTGCTGATGGCTCCGTAATGGAACTAAAGTACTTAGTAATTGTTGTTAATAATGCATCAGAGTCACTTTTAAACTGAGATTTTATTACTGCTTCTAATCCCGTTAAGTTTTCGTTCAATTTGTTAGAAAAAGCCTGAGACTCTTTTAATTCTTGCTCTTTTGATAAAACATCGATTAATTCAGCCATTGAATTAGGCGCTAATGCCAATGGAAATGAGCCATCTAACTCATTAAGTAATTTAGTTTCTAATATTGCTTTATGCTTAATTAACTCATCGGCTTTATTTTTTTCATCATTCTTGGTTTTAGCCCAGGCTCCACCACGATCTTGAATTTTTTGCTCAGCTTCACGAACCTGTAATTCTAGGTCGGCTAGCTTTCTTTTAACCTGATCTTCGCTTTCACGCTCTTTATTGGCTTTTAATAGGAACTCTTTCTTTTCACTTTCAAGATCGCCAATTATTTTGACTGTTTTAGCATCAGCCGCTTTTTGGCTTATCTGTTTTATGTATATGTCTAAATCATCAGAAAGACGATTGATAACATCGATACCTAGAAGTTTTTGAACTGCTTCTTTCAGGTATGATCCCGTATCATCCTCAGCAAGTTCGGCAATTTTTTCACCATCAAAAAAGAACAAGTCTCCAATACCTGGAGGTACTAATTCATGGAGAAAGCTTTGAACTTGTTCTGTTGTAAGTGATTCTTCACATACATCATTTTTGAAAAGAATAAGTGATTCATCAGCATCTAACGACCAGTTGCGTACAACGCGATAGGTGCTGTGTTTACCTTGGTGTGTATGAGTAAACTCTAAACTTACTTTAGCAACAGGGTCAGTATTATCTTTTACTGCTTTTTTATTTATTTGCTCGGCTAGATACTCATTAAAGTCTTTTTTAGTTATGGCATTGCCAATTGCTTTTCTTCCTAACAACGCTAAACGGATAGCGGTTAAAATTGATGTTTTACCTGCACCATTTAAACCACCGAATAAAACGACAGGCTTAGATAGTAACCCGTCTCGTCTAGGTGCCAATTCAATATCATGAAGCCCGTTAAAAACACGAAAATTTTCCAAAGAAAGTGTTTTAAAAATCATTACAAACCTTCCTTTTCAATTAATTTATTTAGCTGTTCTAATTCTTCAGCAATAGAAATAACTTCTTTTGATTGACGCATTTGGTTTTGTCTACTTTCTAAATTTTTCTCAATAATCTCTTCGGCTGATTCCCAGTCTTGTTGGACAATTCGTCCAATCTTATTGAAAATACCAGTACGACGAGATAAGCCACTCATTGATGTTTCTAAATCGATGAGTTTCTTAATCATTTGTGGAGCAACATCATATTTAGGAGATAACTCATTAATTAATTTAGCTTCTTCATTACTAAATTGATTGGTATCATCAATAGTCCAATCTAAATCATATCCAAAAATATCATTGAATATTTTTGGTAATGAGTCTTCCCAATCAGGTTCATTTGGATCATTAAGCCATTCGTGACGAACGGCATGAAGCTCTGGGACTGTGATTAATTCTACATCTTTATTTATTTTACTTAACTGATGTTGAGTTTCTAATAATTCTCTCAAGAACTGCTGTCTAAAACTCAGTAAATATGGACCAAAAGTATAACCTTCAGTCATTTCCTTTTTACCATCGATAGTCAAAGTTTTGAAAGCCATTCTGCCATCACGTCGAATATGACTTCGGTATTTACCTTTGTCTTCAATAATAGTGGTGTCGGCTAGCTTGTTACGTAAATCAAGTAGTGGCTTCATCCATTCTTCACCATTCTGAATCAAGCTTTCCATTGCTCTATCTTTCGTTACAACAGTACATGTCCAGCAACCAAAACGAGAGTTACCACAAGAAGGCGTGGTTTCATCAATAACCATAGGACACTCGCCTTGACCTGAAGAATCTTTATACAAATTCCAAAGAATAAGATTCTTACCACCCCATGGGTTTTCCCATTCTAGGTCGTATTTATCAGACCACTTGTTTCTGATCCCATTAGG
>Ga0105356_10002687_pt1 | contig 17699 bp, 20 predicted proteins | sample GOMGulsemesocosm_3_FD_83502 | JGI IMG/M metagenome (GOLD analysis project Ga0105356, IMG submission 83502) | Methane-oxidizing microbial communities from mesocosms in the Gulf of Mexico - GOM9D Gulf of Mexico | ecosystem: Environmental > Aquatic > Marine > Cold seeps | place: Gulf of Mexico...
CGTGATTCTGCTAATGTTGGTGCTCCTAAATGATTATCGGATGCGAAATATATTTTTTTTCCTTCGGGAATTTGCATGTGTAAATATAAGAATTGTAATGATGCTTTTCTATTTTTTCAGAAGTGCTCAGTTGGTTTATTAACCGAGGCTAATATGAAATTGGAATTAGTTATCCTTAGCAAACCACTCCGCAAAACTGGTTGCTGTTTCTTGAAGTTTAAGAGAGTGTAAAGCGATGTTATCAGTTAAACGATTCTTAATCTTCTGCGCAAAATCAATCACCATCATTTCACTGGTAGGCTGATAGTCTACCAATAAAACATTATGACCTCTGTCTTTCAATTCCTGAGCCAATTCAACATGTGGGGTGTTTTTATTAAACACCGTGGCGTGGTCAAATACCTCAACGATCTCTTCTTTTACAATCTTTTTTAAATCGCTAAAGTCTATAACCATTCCAAACTTTACATTGGAAGCATCGGTTATGGGTTGTCCAATTACAGTAACTGAAAGTTTATAACTGTGCCCGTGTACATTTCTGCATTTACCGTCATAACCATAAAGTGCATGTCCGGTTTCAAAAGAGAATTGCTTAGTAATACGAATGTTACTCATTATTTAAGGTTTTATCGAGGAAAGAAATTATCTTCTTTTTCTCTTATTTACAAAATATACGATGACTAAAACAAGTCCTAATAAAAGAAACAAACCATTGCCGCTTAAGAATCCAAGTATATCCATATTATCCGTTATTTATTCTTTTTTTATTATACCTATAAATAAAATAGGCGATCAACACCAAAACTACAAAGGGAAGCATAGAACCAATAAAGATTCCAATTTCATAATTAGCGTCTGGTGCTTCCTTGATTTTTTCTTCAATATTACTTTCTTGAAAAAGTGCTATTAGTAGCCTCATGTATTTTTAATTGAGTTTAAACGCCAAAGTTACGCTTTTTGTGAAAGCGGTATAAATAGTTGCCTAAATTTTATGATTAAAGGGATGCCTCTGGCAATAATCCAAAAGGTAAAAGCAATGAAAATCGCATGGAGTTTGTAATCCAAATAGTCTAAGCAAAATAAAATGGGGATAAAAACAATAAAGGTTGAGAACAGAAGGACATTGCGCAAATGTTTCATTTCTCCTAGGCCTTTAAAAATACCATCAAAAATAAAGGCTAGGGCACATAGGGGTTGCATGGCTAATACCATCCAGAAAACAGTATAGAACTGTTCTAATACAACGGGATCTTTGGTGAATAAAGCACCGATAGGATAGTATAGAAGGCCTCCGGTGACCGCCAATATGATTCCAATTAATATGCCGTATAGTATGAGTTTATTACTTAGTTTTATGAGGATATCATAGCGTTTAGCTCCCAATAATTTTCCTGAAACTATGTTTCCTGCACTTGCATATCCGTCGACAATAAAGGCGCCCAAAAACCATAAATTTATGGCAATGGTATAGGCGGCGATATAGGATTTACCATAACTTGTCGCGAAAGCACTACCATAATACAGTGTTATGTTTAGGGCAATGGTTCGTACAAATAAATTTAAGATCATCAGGGTAAAACGCTTCATTTCCTTATGAATAGGAAAGGTAATCTTTAAAGGGATCTTGGTTTTTTTTAGCAAGTAATATCCGGCACAAAGCGCCATTATCAGTTGGGCAATGACACTGGCATAGGCAGCTCCTTCTATGTGCATTGGCGCGATATAACCGGCAATACCATAGACTAAAATGAAATCTAAAATTATATTTACCGAAGCCCCGATAATTGCGATTATCATGGGGTAAAATGTATTTTGTAGTCCTCTGAAAGCTCCAAAAACAGCAATTGTGAATAATGTGAAAGGGAAACCAAAGACACGGATCTTGTAATAAGTGACGCTGTAATCCAGAATTAAATCGGAAGCATTATAGAGTTTGAAAATAGATTCTGCAAAGGGGTATGTACAGATAATGATGATAATGCTTAATGAGGTGATTAAAAAAATAGCCTGAGCAGGCAGATGTTTAACGGCATCTAATTTATTTGCTCCTAAATATTGAGATATAATCGATGAGAGCGCACTGCGCGTTTGTCCCAATACCCAGATAAGCATGGATAGGAAGACCCCAACAATACCTACAGCCGCTAATGATTCGGTAGCATTGACCTCGATATGACCTACGATAGCCGTATCGGTTATGGATAGAATAGGCTCAGATACTCCGGAAATTAATGCCGGAATAGCGAGTTTGTTGATATTTTTTAAGCTAATGATAGAGTTCACAGTACAAATTCGTAACAATAAAACGGATGTTCACTTTGTTTAGGGAAATAAATATCGCCTAATTTTTTATAGCCGCGACGTTCATAAAATTTTTGATTTCTTGAATTCTGTGAAAAGGTGTCTAGGCGTACTGAACTATAGTTGTTATCTCTGGCAAATTGTTCGGCAAAGCTCATCAGTTTTTGAGCATTCCCTTGTCCCTGATATTCTGGATCAATTGCCACACGGTGTATATAAATATTGCTATCATTAGGGGTTAACCAGGGTATAGGAAGATATTCTTCATCCATAAATGCCGAGACAACAATACATCCAATAAGCATATTCTTTTCCTCTAAAACATATAACTCATTCCGTTTCACATCATTAATAAAGGCCTCTTTATTTGGATAATGTTCATTCCATTGATGAATGTTTTGTGCGATCATATGTCTTGCACAGGATTTGGTAATTTTTAAAATAGTGTCAATATCTGAAAGCCTTGCCTTACGAATCATTTTTAATGTTTATTTTTGCCAAAAATTTTCTGTAAATTTAGCTTTTAAATTTTTGATTATGAAGAATATTTTAGTTCCGGTTGGATCCTCAAAAAATGCGGTTAGCCATCTACAGTACGCTGTTGATTTTGCCAAGGCTTTTGGTGCAAAGTTATATGTTATTCAGATATACAATGTGTATACAAAGGCTGGGACCATCATTAAGATTGATGATATTCTGGAACGTGAAAGTCAAGAGTTTTTAAAAACGCTGATGGCTAAAATCGATACCAAAGGTGTTGAGGTTATTACAAGAACCCTCAAGGGAAAACTTGTAGATACTATCGAATTAGCCTGTAAGTCGGCAGATATTGATTTAATTTTGATCGAACCTAGAACAAATTCCATAAAGGAGGAAGTGTTTTTAGGAAAGACCTCTGGGAAAATTATTAAGCAAACAGAAATTCCTGCTTTAATAGTTCCTGAAGCCTATGTCTTTAAGCCAATAGCGCATATTTTAATGGCTGTTAAGTCGGCAGTTCTTAAAAAGAAAGACGCTATAGTGCCTTTAAAAGTAATAAGGGATAAATTTTCTGCGACCATAAACTTATTAATGGTTAAAACCCCGCATTATCAAGATAGTGATTTTGAGCTTAGCCAAGATTTATCTGAAATAGTTACAAATACACTACAGTCAGAAAATGCGACAACCTTTCAAGGTGTTTTAGAACATTTTCAATCTAATAACCCAGACTTGCTTTGTGTGGTACGTCGCAAACGGGGATTTTTTGTTAAGAAATGGGAGAAAAACACGATTCTTAAGAAGGATTTTTACAGCTCAAGACCTGTACTTGTACTCAGTGGTTTGAAATAATAACCTTGACTCCTGACTCATGAAGCATAAATTAGGGCAGTTTTATGCCTTCATACTGGCCATTTACTTTCTTTTTTCAGGACTTTCGGTCTTGTTTGATGTTTCGGGAAAACTCGAACGCATTGATTTGAGAGCCCTTAATTCTGATGGAGAAATTGCATTTATCTTAATATATACGGGCTTAATGGTTGGCATTGGTGTTGCCTGTTTGAGCATTCAATTTATCAGTAAATCGTGGGTGTATTCGGCATTGTTGTCGACTATCATTATTAGTTCTTTTATTGTATTTCGTATCGTAGGAAGTATAATGACAGGATCCTTAAGTGACACTCAAATAGGTTTTTTAAGCTTTGAATTAATAGAAGTTTTAGCTGGAATTTTATTGCTTCGAAAAGAAAAATTTAGAACTTCATAAAACGTTTGGGATTTGTGCTTTGAATATTGTATTTAAACGAAAACGCGGATCATATAAAATCTCTTTTTGTTAATTTTCAATCCAAATTGTTTGCACCATTTCCTCATTTATTTTCAGCATCATCTGCATTTGCTTTCTATGATTTTCTTTCCATACTGATGCTATTCTTATTCTGATTATAGAAAACCATAAGAATACCGTCTTCAAATGCATAGTTTTCAGCTTGGCCAAACACATGGAACATTCTGCCCCAGGCGGGTTCATTAACCAAGGTAGAAATGAGATTATCTATAGATATTTTTCCTTTTCTATCAATTGAGTAATTAGCGGAAAATGAGTTTGTAACATTTGTTCCAGAGATTCCCCCATGTCCTTTAGAGTCCTGTTTTGTGAAGCTTAGGCTTATATCGCCATTATTATATTGAGTCCAAGTATTATCTTCAGTCTTAAAAATTTGAGTTGAATTTTGATGATCATCAAATGATATTACGGTCCAGGTTCCCGTCAAATCGGACATTGCGGCATCAACATCATCATTTTTGTCGCAGCTATTCATAAGGGATATTAACATTATTAGGGAAAGAAATTTAAAACAGATACTAGAAGTTTTCATTTTGTAATATGATTTTATGTAATAGATTTATTTATACCAGCCCAAATTAACTATTTAAGAATATGCTTCAATCCGCGATATAGATTTTGCTCGAGGATATCATATTTCCCGTCACTTAAAAAGAGCTCCATTATTTCCTTTAATAAGGTTTTGTCATGTTCACATCTATGCGCTTTTATTGATGCCATTATTTTTTGGATACTCTGATAATCATTATCCTGCTCGAATTCGGCATGCATTTTTTCAAAATTGCTATTTTGTAACTTAGACTTAATATAATCTATTTCTAATTGAGATTCATTAAAGTCTGCATTAGAGCAATAAATAAGAATATAAATTTTAAGCTCTTCTTTAGTCCAGTTTTTCATTAGATATTTTTTAATGGTTATGGAAAAGGTTTGCTAACGGGTTGTCTGAAACATAAAGGTAATCATTATCTCGAAAAGAATAATGGGAAGCGCGCATTTTATTGTGTTGTAAGCAAGCATAAAACGCTTGTTTTAAGCGCGGTAAATATATGATAGTGGTTTAATTGAAGATTTGTTATTTAACTCATTAGATTTTTAAGATTGTTTTTAATGGGAGTTCCATCTGCCTTCTATTTTGCATGATTCGGTATTATATTTAATAGCTGATTTCTCTTATATTAATTTGTATATTTGACAAGGATGCAAAAATGTAATCACATAAAAGCGCTTTTCTTTTTAGGCATATTCAGTTTGCTGTTAATGCATCAGGTTGTTCCGCATTTACATCACCAGCACGAGGTTGAGCATACACATAAAGATGTTGCTCATAGTGAGAGTCATCATCATCATGCCCCAGAAAAAGAAAGCTCTAATACCGGGTTTTTAGATTTGTTTTTGGATATGCATGTGCATTCGGTCGTGTCTAGTGAAATACTATTCACCTATGAAAGCAGCCTAAAACAACCAAAGGTTAAAAAGAATATAAGCAAGTCTTTTTCTGTAGCGCATTATTATAGATTTTTAGAAAACTATGATGAAGTAGAAAAAACTACCGTTTATCATCCACCCAATATTTATTTTAACCCTTATCTCTCATCCCTTGATTTACGGGGGCCACCACCATTAGGTTGATCTTTTAGAAATACCTTATATCTGCATATCTAAAATTGCGGTAGTATTTCAAATTAAACATCAGGTTAAACCTAAAATTCAAACAATGAATAAAAAAATCGTATTCGCAATTTGCGGATGCCTGTTTTTTATTAATGGATTCTCACAAACTAGAAATATTGAGGAACTACTTAATAAAATAGCACAGAACAATTCAGAGTTAAAGGCCTATCACTCTTTTATTGATAGTCGGAAACTCGAAAATAAGAGTGATAATAATTTGCCAGACCCACAGTTTTCTGGCTATTATTTACCTTTTGGGGAGCATACAACAGATGCTTATTCCGAATTTCAAATTTCGCAATCTATTGAGTTCCCTACGGTTTATGGAGCGAGAACGAAATGGAATGCATTGAAACTGAAAGAACTTGAATCGGCATATATAAAAAGAAGTCAGGAGATTTTACTCAAGGCTAAAACGCATATAATTGAAGTTGTATTTCTTCATAAGCAATGGGAAGTTGAAGTTGAGAGAAGAAATCAAAGTAAGCAAGTTTTTGACCAAATTCAAGAGCTATTTGATAAGGATCAAGTTGGTGTTTTGGATTTGAATAAATCTAAAATTGCTTGGATTCAAGAGCAGTTTGTCGTTGAGCAAATTGAAGGCGATATACAAATGCTTCACTCGAAACTTGAAACATTAAATGGAGGTAGCCCTGTAACTGGACTCTCATCAGGCATTGTATTTAACACTAAAATTGGAACTCTAGAAAATCTTTGGAATGAAAAATTGGAAAAAGGTCCAGAGTTACAAGAGTTAAAGGCGAAGGCCGCTGTATCATTTCAAAAGGTAAAATTGGAAAAAAACAAGCTGCTGCCAAATTTAGCTTTTGGATATAATTATCAAGGCGTTCAAGGGAGTGGTTATTCTGGTTTTTATGGCGGTGTTTCTATCCCATTATGGAACTCTAAAAACAAAGTAAAAGCTGCTCAAGCGAGCTTTAAGTATGAGCAATCCAATGCGGAAGTAGTAACAACAGCACTTCACTTACAGTTTCAAGAAAGTTTTAATCGCTATCAAATATTGCTAAAAAAGTGCAATGAGTATCGTCAAACGATCTCAGAATTAAATGGTGAAACGATACTATTTAAAGCCTATACCCTAGGAGAGTTTTCGTTTATGAACTACCATATGGAGCTTCAATTTTATCAAAATGCAGCTGATGAAATGCTTCAAATGGAAAAGGGTCTTCAGCTGCTTAAAGCAGAATTATTAAAACATAAATTATAAAAAAATCAATTATGAAACTTTCAATAAAAATAGTCTCAATCGCAATAGCATCAACTTTTTTAATGACTTCTTGTGGAGACATAAAATCAAAAACAGAGGACCATGGTCACGAACACAATTCGGATGGTTCTCATAAAGAAGAAGGTCTTGTTGAACAAGAGGAGTTTACTGTAAATGGAGGCTCCGAAAAGAAGGTTAAAGCAGATGCTATAAACGAACAAAGCAATACCGCGACAATTGTTGTTAAAGCGAATAAGGCTTTGGAGTATAAATTTAAAATTGACCAATATGAAAAGTTAGAATATGAATGGAAATCAGATGCCCCATTACATTATGATTTTCATGGTGATCCAGAAGATAAACAAAGCTATCCCCAAGGTTATTTTGAGAGTTATGCTATAGGAAATTCCGATCATGCAAAGGGTAAAATTACCATTCCTTACCAAGGAGCTCATGGTTGGTATTGGAAAAATGAAAGTGGCAAGGACATCAGCATTACTTTATCTACCAAAGGAAAATATAATATCGTAGGATTAATTCAATAATAAAATAGTTATGAAATATTCGATTCTATTATGCGCATTGCTGTTAATGTCCTGCGTTAACCAAAAAGAGGGTAGTGCCTTGGAGCAAACGGCAGATATTCCAGACAAGAGTATGACCCTTTGGACGGGCAAAACCGAGTTGTTTGTTGAGTTTCCCGCTTTAGTAGTTAATAATTCAAGTCGATTTGCGGCACATTTTACGGTCTTAGACAGGCATCAGCCTATTCGTGAAGGTTCGGTTACTGTGAGTTTAATTAAAGGAGATAAAGGCATTCGTAATACAGTGCAATCTCCTTCATCTCCTGGGATATTTTCGCCGACACTCCAGCCAAAGGAAGCTGGTAATTATCGTTTGGTCTTTGATATTACAACACCCAGCTATAACGATACTTTAATCATTCACGATATTATCGTTTATGCAACAAAAGAGGATGCTATTAAAGCTTTAGGAGACACCAATGCTACCGGAGGGATATCCTTTCTAAAAGAGCAAGCTTGGAAAATTGATTTTCAGACGGCTCCAATAGTTTCTGCTGAGATTTATAATGTGATTCATACGTCTGGCGTGTGGTTAGCTTCCCCAGGATCTGTTAAATCATTGGCGGCAAAATCAAATGGTATTGTAAATTTTGCCATACCTAATCTTACAGAAGGCGCATTGGTTAAACAAGGTCAATTACTTTTGAATTTAAACAGTAAGGGATTATCATCTAATAATTTAAGTACTGAAATCGCCAAGGCAAAAGCAGATTTTGACCAGGTAAAATTAGAGTATAATCGGAAAAAATTATTACTCGAGTCTAAGATTATTGCCAAATCTGATTTTGAAAAAGTAGCGCACAACTTTGCCATTGCAAAATCTAACTACGAAACACTTTCAGCGGGTGTTTCTGGAGGAGCTAAGCAGATTAGGGCGCCCTTTGATGGGTTCATTAAGTCTATTAATGTAGTCCAGGGGGATTATGTAAATCAAGGGAAGGCATTGGTTAGTATAGGAACACATCAATCGAGGTTGTTGAAATCACAAATATCCCCAAGTCATGGGCTTAGTTTGGATAATGCAGAAGGTATGTGGTACCAATCTAAAGAGGGGCAATGGAAAAATGTAAAAGAGTCACAGGGCTCAATATTGTCTATAGGAAAAGATGTTGGGCTTGAGCATCCTCTAATTTCAGTATTTGCAAAAGTAAATGCCGAGGTGATTATGCCCGAGGGTAGTTTGACCCAAGTACAAATTACTATGGGTGATTCAAGACAAAGTGCCATAGTTCCTGTAAATGCTTTATTGGAAGACTATGGGAATTATTCGGTAATTGTTCAGCTTTCAGGGGAAAGTTTTGAAAGACGTCCCGTTAAGCTCGGTAAGCGCAATGGCGTACATGTTGAAATCCTTGAAGGCCTAAAAGTTGGTGAAGTCGTGGTGACCAAGGGCGCATATCAGGTTAAAATGGCTTCAATGTCCAGTGCAACACCAGCACACGGACACGAACATTAAAAAAGAAGAGAATGTTAGACAAAATATTATCAATTTCACTTCAAAACAGATTACTCATTCTATTGGGAGCGGTGGCATTAAGTGTGTTGGGGATTTATTATGCCCGCACTATGAATGTCGATGTCTTCCCTGACCTTACAGCGCCAACGGTAACCATTCTTACTGAAGCGCACGGCATGGAATCTGAAGAAGTCGAAAAATTAGTAAGTTATCAATTGGAAACCGCCTTAAATGGTTCTCCAAATGTGAGAAGAATAAGGTCTTCATCGGCAGCAGGGATATCTATTGTTTGGGTGGAATTTGAATGGGGAACCGATATTTATCGTGCCCGTCAAATTGTAAATGAACGTATCCCGATGGTTCGTGAAAATTTACCCGAAGGCATTGGAGCGCCTACGATGGCACCTATATCATCTATCATGGGTGAAATAATGCTACTCGGAGTTAGCTCTGATAGTTTGTCGCCAATGGCATTGAGGACCCTATCCGATTGGACGATTAGACCTCGAATTAAAGCCATTGCAGGTATTGCTAACGTAGTGGTTATAGGAGGTGATTACAAGCAATACCAAGTATTTGCCAATCCAGAAAAGATGAAGCATTACAATGTTAGTCTAAAGGAATTGGTGGCTCATGTGAAAGCAGCAAATGTAAATGCTCCAGGAGGTCTCATCAATCAATATGGGAATCAGTACATCATTAAAGGTAGTGGTCGAGCCTATGCTCTAGAGGACTTACAGGAAGCTGTTTTAAAACAGGTGAATGGTCAAACCATTAAAATAAAGGATGTGGCAAGTGTTCACATTGGGGCTTCCGATAAAATTGGAGATGGATCTTTAAATGCAAAACCGGCGGTTATTTTAACGATTTCAAAACAACCGGATGTCAATACCCTCGAGCTGACAGATCGTTTGGATAAGGTTATTGCCGATTTAGAGACCTCCTTGCCGAAAGGAGTGCATATTAAAAGTCAAATATTTAGACAAGCCGATTTTATTGAAGCTTCTATAAGTAATTTAAATCAAACCTTATTGGAAGGCGCCTTCTTTGTAATGCTTATTCTATTCATATTTTTAATGAATTGGAGAACTACTATTATTTCATTATTGGCAATTCCTATTTCATTATTAGTGTCCATTATCATTCTGAAATGGTTGGGTTATACTATTAATACGATGAGTTTAGGGGGGATGGCTATTGCCATTGGCGCATTGGTAGATGATGCCATTATCGACGTGGAGAATGTTTATAAACGCCTTCGTGAAAACATTAAAAAACCACTAAACGAGCGCTTGTCAACAGTAACTGTGGTACGAGATGCTTCTATAGAAATAAGGAGTTCAATTATTATCGCGACGCTCATCATTATTGTGTCATTTATTCCATTATTCTTTTTAAGTGGCATGGAAGGGCGCTTATTGCAGCCCTTGGGAATAGCATTTGTTACTTCGGTATTAACCTCTTTGGTGGTAGCGGTGACTGTAACACCAATTTTATGTTCCTACTTATTAAAAAATGAAAGGCTTTTAAATGAGCAGGCTGGAGGCACAAAAGTAGAACGCTGGTTGCAAAAACACTATGGCAACATTTTGCAAAGGGCTACAAAAACACCGAAAACGGTCATTGGGCTAACGCTTGTATCTTTTTTGATCAGTATTTGGGTGTTAACCCAATTAGGCAGAAGTTTTTTACCCGAATTTAATGAAGGCTCTATGGTAATTAGTGTGGTAGGTCCACCGGGAATGTCCTTGGAAGAAAGCAATAAAACGGGGAAACTGGTAGAACAAATTCTATTAGATTTACCTGAGGTTGATGTGGTAACCCGAAGAACGGGTAGGGCAGAATTGGATGAGCACGCTCAAGGAGTTAATGCAGCCGAGGTTGATGTGCCTTTTGTTTTAAAAGACAAAACTAAAGAAGAATTTTTTGAGGAGGTTCGGAATAAATTAAGTGTGACTCCAGGAGTGAATATTACTCTGGGACAACCCATAGCACACCGTATCGATCATATGCTTTCTGGTACACGCGCCAATATTGCGATAAAGATTTTTGGGCCAGATTTACAAGGCTTGTTTGACGTCGGAAAAAGTATAGAGCAAAACATCAAGGAAATAGATGGGCTAGTTGACGTGGCTCTTGACCAGCAAATAGAGGTGCCACAAATACGCATCCAACCAAAACGTCAAATTTTAGCGGCCTATGGAATGACGGTTGGGAATTTAATGGAGCAAGTAGATATTGCCTTTGCAGGCGAAGAAGCTGGTGAGATTTATGAAGGACAGCAATATTTCGATGTGATAGTGCGCTACGAAAAACAATTTAGAGATGATATTGAAAGCATCGATAATACTCTAATAAGTCTTCCAAATGGCGGACAAACAAGCTTAGGGGAATTGGCAACAGTTTCATCGGTTAGTAGCCCGAATACCATTAATAGGGAGGAAGTACAACGTAAAATCGTGGTCGCTGCTAATGTCCAAGGACGGGATTTACGCGGTGCGGTAAACGAAATCAGAGCGGTTATTGCAAATAATATAACGATCCCAGAGGGGTATCGCATTCAATATGGGGGTCAGTTTGAAAGCGAGTCAAAAGCATCTCAATTGCTTTTGATGTCCGCAATCATAGCCATAGGTATTATTTTCCTATTGCTGTATTACGAATTTAACGATGTGAAATTGGCCTTCGTTGTATTAATCAATCTGCCTTTAGCATTAATTGGTGGGATATTGATTGTCTATTTTACCTCTGGAATTATCAGTATCGCGGCCACAATAGGCTTTATCAGTTTGTTTGGCATCGCTACACGTAATGGTATTTTATTGGTGTCCCGTTATGAAGATTTGAGAAAAGAAGGCATACGAGGATTTCTTCTCATTAAGACAGGAGCATTGGATAGGTTGAACCCTATTTTAATGACTGCCTTTACAACGGGATTAGCATTAATTCCATTAGCATTAAAAGGCAGTGCGCCAGGAAGTGAAATTCAAAGTCCTATGGCTATCGTTATTTTGGGCGGGTTATTGTCGGCGACTATTTTGAATTTAGTGGTTATCCCTTGCGTGTATCAACTATTAGTTATAAAAAGAAAGGATTAATTAATAAGGTTCTGTCACATTTGAAAAATAAAATTCAAAACGTCTTTCTTATCTAAAAAAAATCTTTAGATGCAAGCGACCTCAGATGTGACATAACCTTAATTTTCAACCGAAACAATTAATAAATTGATGCGAGGTTTTTTAAAACCGCGCTTTATTGGCAGTCGTTTTTATTTCTTAATATTCGATGATTATTTCGGTACTCAGTTCTTGTTGATTTCCAATTTTAGGCATTAATAGGTGATAAGTCAAATTTGGAGCAACAGCTGTAATATTCTGGAAAAATGTTACGGTTAAGTTTAGTTTTCCGGTTTCACAATTTTCAATTAATTCGTAGGCTATGGATTCATTTCCACTAGTAAGACCTTTTTTTCCTATGACTAAATCATAAATAGTAAAATCAATTGTAGGCTGACAAGTTCCTGATACATATTCTGTAAAATCTAACTGGTTTCTAATAATCATATGGCTGTCGGAGAGATCAATGTCCATTTGATATTTTGTATTTACACAGCCAAATTCGCGTTCAAGACTTGTGGTGTTTAAAACAATATCAGGACAGTTATTATCATTATTGCAGGACAAAATGCCCTGAAATAAAATGGAGATAATTAAAAGTCTAAATGTCATGATTCAGATTTTATGTGGTTATTTATTGTTTGGTTAGGCTGTATTTGTCTCCGTTAGCTTTAGTCATTATCAGTTGGTCCTCACTGAGGTTAAAAGTCCACGTATCGCTCAGTATTAAACTCCAATCGAAATCTGCAGTCCAGGCGCAATGGTTAGAAAATGTAATTTCAACAGTGTTATTGCTATAGATTCCACTACAAATTGCCGGATATTTATCCGTATCACTAGTTCCGGAAAAGCGATCTTCGGCTAGGTCTAGTTCTACATTGGAGACGCGTCCATTTCTTTCAAAGGTTCCAATATATGTCCCGTTGAGGTTGACATGTACATCGGCCTCTGAATTATGATCACAACTAGCAAATGAAGCCGTGATCAACAAGGATAAATAGATGAGCTTTTTCATGATTACACGATTTCTTATAAGATGCATTTTAGCCTGTTTGGTTGCGTAAATATATGTGGTATTGTCAGCCTGCTAATTTTTGTAAAATGAATAGGGTATAATTAGATTGATGGTAGGCTATTGTTAGTTTTTTCAGTCTAGTGGTTTGTTGACTACTATTTTTAATATTATAAATAATAGTTCCACATTTAAAAACAGCATGACTGATAAAAATAATATTTCCCTCGAATTTTATAAGCGGTATAAACTAATCTCTTTTTTTTAGTTTTGACTTTACTTTCTCTTCTTTTAAGTTTAAAAAAGTTAGTCCAATTGCTTAACCTTAAATACAATATTCCATTTGCTTACATATTCATTTAAGGGTTTAAGTCCGACCTCAGCGCGTCTTTTGTTTACATGCTCGGGGTCTTTTAGCTCATAAATCATCCATGCGCCTGTGTCGTAATTTTTAGTTATTTGGGAGCCGTAGATTTGAGGTTTTCCATCCATCATTAAAATTCGGTCTTCCATTAGTGCCATTTGGCTTTTTCTTAAATCTCCATTTTTAGCTGATTTTTTTAATATTGATAAATACTTTTTGCGATGATAATTGTCTGAGTGTTGAAACACTAACCAAATCGTTGACATTTGTTGAGTGGTAACATTGTCTAAGCTCGGCATCCCACATTTTTCGATTAAACTCACAACCGTAACTAAGTTTTTGCGATCTATTTTCCGGTCGATTCCTCCCCCATTTTTTCGCATATCCTGATCAAGGAAACCCACTTTGGTCAATATGTCTTGAATGTCCTTACAGTCGATGTCAATCGGAATTATGGGTTCAACTATTTCTTTTTTATAAATTTCAAGGATCTGTTTTCTGAAATCTTTATCTTTTTGAGTTGCGGCTCTAATTATGACAATTTCTGGTTCGTCTTTAGTGTTAAAATATACATCGAAGGCATATTTGTTCTCGGTGGAAATTTTAGACATTGAGTCAGAAGAAATAATGTCTCCATGTTCGTTTTTATAAGTGACATTGTCATAATTGTAAGTCTTTCTTTTTTCGGCAATCTCGATTTGGTCACTTTCGGTAAGTTTTCTTAAATCACTGGGAATGTGCTTTCTATCAGTATTGCAAGACGCTATTAAGAATGCAAGTAATACATAAATATGGCTGTTGTATTTCATTGAGCAGAGTTTTTTACAGACGATTATTCAACAGAGTTCTTCTTAAGTTTACAATCTCCAATTTTATTTACTACCATTTTCAATAATTTTTGCAGCGCTTTGAATATATAAATCAGGATTATAATTTAGGGCACTTTCTTTTATATGATAATCTACATGTAGACCTTTTCTTTGTGCAGATTCTCCGTTTGGATAAAACGCTCCTGTCCCGGTAAAATAAAATTCTTGCTTATCGGGTAATACTGCGGAAGTAATATTCATGACTGCACCCATTGTTTGCTCTCCTATGGTAGTGCAATTTGGAGATTGTTGTATGGCCATACCAAAATATTCGGCCATACTACCGGTTTGTCTATTTACTAATAAGACTATTTTTCCTTTAAAATAATTAGAGTTTTTCTTTCCTACTTTAAATGGATTGGAGATAATTTTCAAAGGCGCTTCAGTGTTGTATTCTCCATAGGAAGGATTCCCTTTTAAAGGGAGTAATATTTTAATAAATTCTTTGCTTTCTGGATATAAAATTTTAGAAAAATCTTTTAAATGAAGGTTCCTGGGATAGTTTCTTAAGTCCAATATAATTCCATCATCAGCTTTGTTAGCTTTAAAGATTTTGGAAAAGGTTTTTGAAGAAATTTTAGCTAAATTTATATAGGTTATTTTGGGAGTGACTTTTTTCCAATCTGAAGATTCTTTTTTTATCAAACGCTCAACATTTTCAAGCGTAAATGATTTATATAATTTTATTGATTTATCTTTTAATTCACCTTGTTTTGTAAGAACCTGAAGAGATAAATTGTCGGAGTTACTTTTTAATATGAACCTATTTAACCGTTCTCTTAAATAGGTTTTGTTTGATGATGCGATTAACGTTGAAAATTTACTATTGATGTAATCGGTTATGTTTAAGTCATTTATTTTAACAATTACATCTCCTAAATTGATGCCTTCTTTTTGCGTTAGCTTTTTATTGTAAATAGCAGTGATCAATATGGAATCATTAATAATCTTAACTTCAAAAGGAGGCGAATGATTGAATATGGATTTGTAGAGATACATGGATGTTTGATATGAATGAGAATCATTTAGTTTAGAAAACATGTTTAGCTTAGCTCTTTCATAAGCTTCGATGGTTTTAGCATTTAAAAAAACAGTGGTCAATTCGTCTAATACGCTCATCCAACGCGTATCGGTTAAATATTTGTTGACATCCCAATATTGAATAATATTCCAGAAACTATATAATTCTAATAACCGATGATGCTTTAGTAAAGGGTCGAAATCGGGAATCCCTTTTTCATTGTTAAACTCGAGCATCTTGTTGAGCTTATGTGAGGATACATAATAGTCTCCAATATTATTATTGTTTTTTAACTTAAGAAGTTCCTTTTTTAAGGCTGTGCCGAAAGCAATGTTATCTATCCAATCATAGTCAAGGTTTTTTTTGAATATTTTTTCTGGATCAATTTTAATGGGGTTGCTTTCAAATGCAGTTGTAGGCTTGTTAAATTTCCTAATATAAGCGAGTAATTCAAGATTTAGCTTTTCTTGGGTATCAACAGTTTTAATCTCATCAAAAAAACGGATCAACTCTAAGTCCCAGTTATATAATCCCTCACTTATGTCAGGATGATGGTATTTTAATATGCCCCAAACTAATCCTATTTGTTTGTGTTTTTCAGTTTGGGAGATTTTTGTTTGAGCATTAGCTGAGAAGGCCAGTAATAATACTAGGTATAGGATTTTATGCATAGTTGGTTAGAGTTTATAACTCAACTAATTTAGCCTTATAAAAGACAGTATTTCAAATTCCTACAGTTAATTTTGAGTTAATATTAATGCTGAGCTATGTTTTAGTTCCATAAGGAATTTCCAATGCGTTCATTCCAAAAGCTATTATATGTCGGGAGCTTCAAAGAGGCATTATCTATTATTTCAAAAACCATATCATTTTGAAATTCAAATGTTCGGGAATGCGCATGTAATATTATTTTATCATTCGCCACAGTATAATTTACTGAATACATGATGTCTGTAAGCATGATATTCGCTTTTTCACTATCGATAAAACTTAATTCTTGATGGCAGTTTATAAAAAAATTGGGGTTAGACTGAGCGTCTATACATTCTTGTTCGGTTTGGAAATGAAGATGGTCAAAGGTTTTTCCAATAAATTCAGAGTGTTGAGCATTATCCTCATTGGAGCAGCTTAAAAGTAATACTCCAAGGAGCGTAAGTAAAAAATACTGTTTCATTTGCCTTTTTATATAAAGATGCTTTTTTAAAATAAAGGTTGCGTCTAGAAACCTGTTATTTGAGCAGAAATTAGAGCCGATAACTATTTAAATGATATCGGGTATTTTTGCTCCTTTTAGATAAGTTATACCCTAACTCAGCATCTCTGTAAAACGATTTTATTGGTATAGGTTTAAAATTATGTCTTTGGTAAGGATAGCATCATTTTCATCATCCATTTGGTCTCAGTTTTGAGCCATTATTTAATTTTTATTTATGCTTAATTGAACTGATGTATACCCAGATTATAAATAGTACCTGTAATGGAATTCTAAACCACAGATATGTGAGTCCTTTTCCATCGTAAGTACCCGTTTGATAATTCAATTGCTCAATAGATGCTTTTATGTTGGCTGGTAGCATTAAAATAAAGAAGAGCATTAATAACCAAGCTGTAATAGGCCTAAATTGCGAGATATGTAAACCAATAGCAGCAAGAATTTCTACAACTGCAGTGAAATAAATAAGTTCTTTTTTTAAGGGAATAAAATCGGGGATCATCATTGCCATCCCATCTGTGTAAAGAAAATGCCCAAGAGCAGTGAAAAGCAACATTATTGACATGGCAATACGTGCTGAACAAGCAATGTTATATTTGCCTTGTACAAGTTTCAAAACAAACAATGCAAATGTAAATGTTATAAGGAGTACAATAAGTGGTTTCATCTTTTTTTTGGCAAATGTCAGAAGATGTACTTATTTAAACTATGAACCCAAGTTAACAAATTCGTTTTCGGATTCGACTTAATGCTTGAGGCGTAACACCAATGTAAGAAGCAAGATATTTTAGTGGTATTTCTTTAATAAAACGAGGCTGTTCTGTAAACAGTTTTAAATATCTTTCTTCTGCAGTATCATTAAGTAATGACTGCTCTCTTTTAGATTTCATCATAAATAAGTTTTCGGCAACTTTTCTGCCAATAATATTCCCTACAGCAGTTTGATCATAAATGTCTTGTAAATCGGAAAAAGTTAAACGCCATAATGTGGTTGGAGTTAAGGTTTCTAATTGATATAAACTTTTAGATTGAG
>Ga0105356_10002688_pt1 | contig 17698 bp, 15 predicted proteins | sample GOMGulsemesocosm_3_FD_83502 | JGI IMG/M metagenome (GOLD analysis project Ga0105356, IMG submission 83502) | Methane-oxidizing microbial communities from mesocosms in the Gulf of Mexico - GOM9D Gulf of Mexico | ecosystem: Environmental > Aquatic > Marine > Cold seeps | place: Gulf of Mexico...
CAAAACTTTGCTTGACAGAAGTTTGTTTTAGTCACTAAACTGTAGCAATGTGGAGAAAAGTGGGAAATTGTGGATCTTATTAGATAACACAGCCCCCCAAATAATAAAAATAGGATTATGTTCAGAGGCACCAGCGCAATTACGCTCGATAACAAAAACAGAATCACGATGCCGACCAGGTATCGAGAGGAGATTGTTGCCGATAGTAAAGGGAAAATGGTGTGCACAATTGACCTTCAATACCCCTGTTTATTGCTTTATACCTTGCCTGAATGGGAAGAGATAGAGCTCAAATTATACGAACTTTCAAGTATGAATAGAGTTGAACGACTTGCTCAGCAAAAATTGTTGGGTTATGCCTCTGATTGTGAATTAGACAAAAGTGGCCGTTTACTAATAAGTGGTCCATTGCGCCAACACGCTAGCTTAGATAAGAACATTATGCTGGTTGGGCAATTAAGAAAATTTGAAATATGGAATGAAGCTGCGTGGCAGAATCACATGCAACAAGATATTAGCAGCATAGTTCCTAGTGAAGTTGAATTACCTGAACGTTTACTTGATCTGCAGTTATAGTAGCGTGATTTTTAGTCAAAACAAGCGAAAAAAGTACTAATATGTCAACAGATAAATCTCACATTTCAGTATTGCTTGATGAAGCAATTACAGGCTTAGCCATTAAACCAGACGGTTGTTATATCGACTGCACTTTTGGTCGAGGTGGACATTCAGCGCTTATTCTAAATAGCCTTTCAGCACAAGGACGTTTAATCGCCATTGATCGCGACCTTACAGCTATTGCAGCAGCACAAAAATTTAGTTCAGACGGACGTTTTTTAATTGAGCATGAAGGTTTTGCTAGCCTACAAGATATTGTTGATAAACATCAATTGCATAAAAAGGTTGATGGCATATTACTCGATTTAGGTGTTTCTTCACCACAACTCGATGAAGCAGAACGTGGCTTTAGTTTTATGAAAGATGGCCCGTTGGATATGCGGATGGATACTACTCGTGGTCAAACTGCAGCACAATGGCTGGCAACAGCTGACGTGGAAGATATCACTTGGGTATTAAGAACTTTTGGTGAAGAAAAACACGCTTGGCGGATCGCCAATGCTATCGTTGATAGTCGAGACGAATTTCCATTAACCCGTACAGGTGAATTGGCAAAATTAATCAAAACCACCGCACCGCAAAGAGAAATAAAAAAACATCCTGCGACAAGAAGTTTTCAAGCTATTCGTATCTATATCAATAGTGAATTAGAACAAATTGAAAAAGTACTAGCAGCTTCTTTACATGTACTTGCAGAAGGTGGGCGATTAGTGGTGATCAGCTTTCACTCATTAGAAGATCGTCTAGTGAAACAATTTATGAAAAAAAACTCACAAGGAAAGAAAGTCCCTCGTGGCTTGCCGATCAGTGAGGCAGAGTTAAGAAAGGGTATCAAATTAGAACTTATTGGTCGTAAAACCAAACCAAGTAAGCAGGAAGTAACAGAGAACGTTAGATCACGTAGTTCGGTATTGCGTGTTGCACAGCGGTTGGCTGATTAATGCCTAACTATAACTTTCATTGTGAAAGTACCTGGCAGGATTGACAATTAAATGGCGACGCAAAAGGTTGTGCTTGCGCTAGATATATGGCGAGACATACAGCGTCACCTTTTAAGTTACATTTTGATGTTTTTTGTTGTTGTGTCTGCGTTTGCTGTCGTTTTTTTTACTCATGTAAATAGGCAGACCACCAGTGAATTGGAATTATTATTAACGCAACGTGATGAATTGGATATTGAGTGGCGAAATTTGCTACTCGAACAAAACAGCTTAGCAGAGCACAGTACCATAGAAAGCAAAGCAGTAAAGTTGTTAAAAATGAAGCGGCCAAATGCCAAGTCGGAAATTATTATTAGGCTTGAGTAAAGAAAGATTTTTAAAATAATTATAAATAATAAAGGCATAAAATAAAACCGTGAACAAACAGTCAGATAAATATAAACCAACCAATGTTGCATGGCGTTTTTACGTTGTGATCAGCATTGTTGTGTTAATTTATGGCGGTTTAATGGCGCGAACGGCTTATATTCAGGTTTTTGAACCTGACATGCTTAAAAAGCAAGGTGATATGCGTTCTTTGCGTACCTTAGCAAACACAGTTCAACGTGGCTCCATTGTCGATAGAAATGGTCATGAACTCGCCATTAGCGTTCCTGTCGAAACGGTTTGGGCTGATCCAAAAGTAATGATGGACAATAAAGCCTTAGCTATGACTAAACACTGGCAAGCTTTAGCTGATGTTTTAGGTCGAGATGTTAATACGTTAACTGCTCGAATTATTAGAAACCCAGCCAAACGTTTTGTTTACGTTGAACGACAAGTTTCGCCTGTGGTTGCCAATTACATAAAAGATTTAAAAATTCCAGGTATTCACTTACGTAAGGAGTCAAAACGCTTTTATCCTGCTGGTGAAATAAGCGCACATATTGTTGGTTTTACTAACCTTGACGATAAGGGCATTGAAGGTGTAGAGCGTGTTTATAACCAATTACTTACTGGAAGTGATGGTAAAACTCAATTTAGAAAAGATGCCAAAGGTCGCCCGATAGAGATACTATCTGTGGAAGCTCCACAGAAAGCGAAAGACTTAGTACTAAGTATAGACCAGCGTATTCAAACAATAGCCTACCGAGAGCTTAAAGGCGCAGTTGAAGCGTTTAAAGCCACTTCAGGTTCAGTTGTTGTTGCAAATGTTTATACAGGTGAAGTTTTAGCCTTGGTTAACAGCCCTTCTTATAATCCAAACAATCGCAGAAATACTGCAATTCATCGTTTTAGAAATCGAGCAATAACCGATTTTTATGAGCCCGGTTCGATTATGAAACCAATGGCGGTTTTAAGTGCTTTAGAGTTTGGCTCAGTAGGTTTTGACACTATTATTGATACAACTCCTATTCGTCTCGGCGGTAGAAGATTAAGCGATCCTAGATATTACGGCAAACTAAGCTTAACCGATATTTTGGTGCACTCTTCTAATGTTGGTACCACCAAGCTAGCACTGTCGATGCCGAAAGAATTCTTTCTCGATAAGTTTTTCGATGCTGGCTTTGGCGAACCAACAGGCACAGGATTGATTGGTGAAAGCTCTGGTATTATGCATGATCGCCAGCGCTGGTCGAAAACTGAGATTTCAACAATATCTTATGGCATGGGCGTTGCGACCACACCACTTCAACTAGCACGTTTTTATGCCACGTTAGCTAATGGCGGCATCAAAAGACCCTTAAGCATTTTAAAAGCACAAAAGGGCGATACTCCCGTTGTGTCAACGCGAATCTTTTCTGAAAAATACAGTACTGCCATTGTTGATATGCTTGAGCATGTTGTTGATGATCATACACCAAAGGCAAAAGTTGCTGGCTATCGTGTAGGCGGTAAAACAGGCACTGCATTTAAAGCCTTAGCCGGTGGTTATGGTAATGATTATGTCGGTTTGTTTGCTGGGGTCGCACCAATATCTAAACCAGAATTAGTGGTTGTAGTTGTTATCAATGAACCCGGTGGTGATTTATATCATGGTGGAGACGTTGCAGCTCCAGTATTTTCTAGGGTAATGAAAGGGGCATTGCAAGCACTAAATGTAGTGCCAGATGCACCAACTACTAGTCGAGTAATTATTACAGTAGATGAAAACAAAAGTATTAAGGACAAAGAAGATGCTTAATACAATGCCAAATTCATCTTATTCAATATCGGCAACCTTGGCCCTATTTGATATTGAAATCGAAACGATAGAAACTGCTAATTTGGTTAATGACAGTCGTCAAGTACAAGCGGGTGATATTTTTTGTGCGGTCATTGGTAGTGAACAAGATGGCCGTCAGCATATAGATAATGCGATTAAAAACGGTGCTGTTTTAGTATTAGCCCAATGCCAACATAGCCAACAGCATGGCAACATTATTGCTAAACCTGTGGTTGACAAAAGTGCAAATAATAATGCTTCTTTTATTAAAGTCATTCAATTTTATCAATTAAATACTCACCTATTTGCATTGGCGCAAGCATATTATCAAAACCCACAAAGCAGAATGACAATAATAGGTATTACAGGGACTAACGGTAAAACGAGTACTAGCCAAATTATAGCTAAATTACTTGATGCCTGTCAGTGTTCTTGTGCGGTTATTGGTACTGTAGGTGCCGGGAAATTATCTGCACTGGTTGATATAAATAATACGACGCCAGGTGCGACGCTATTGCACCAATTATTAGCTGACTTTTCGAAAGAGGATATCAGCAAAGTCGCAATGGAAGTTTCATCACACGCTTTGCAACAAGGTCGAGTTGACGCAGATTTAATTGATATCGCGGTATTCACCAACTTAAGTAGAGATCACCTTGATTATCATAAGACGATGGAATGTTATGCTGAAGCTAAACTCAAAATGTTTAGTCAAGATAAAAGCCAAATCGCAATATTTAACGGTGACGATTCACAAGCCAAGTTATGGCTAAAAGATTGGCCAATAGAGCAACAATTAATTGTCTATGGTCGCCAAGTGTCAATTAGCCAATATCCCTGCTACTTATTCGCAAATCATATACACACTTCTTCTCAGGGCGTTAGTTTTACTCTAGAAAGTCATTTAGGCAGTATTGAAATTGTTAGTCCATTAATAGGCGATTTTAATGTTGATAATCTACTGGCGGCTATCGCGGTATTAGTTGCAGAGAAAATATCCTTAATAACAATAGCATCGGTTGTTAAGGCCATCAGTCCCATTATCGGGCGAATGGAGTCTTTTTCCAGCGAAAATTTACCAACGGCAATCGTTGATTATGCCCATACACCTGATGGTTTAGAGAAAGCTTTACAAGCATGCCGTCAACATTGTAATGGTGAGTTGTGGGTAGTCTTTGGTTGCGGTGGTGATCGAGATAAAGGTAAACGAGCTTTAATGGCACAAATAGCAGAACTGGGCGCAGATCACGTAGTTGTTACTAATGACAATCCTAGAAGTGAAGTACCTGAACTTATTGCCAACGATGTTTTAGCAGGTTTCGAAAAACCAGAAAAAGTCACTGTGATGCTGAATCGAGAACAAGCCGTTACGTCAACTCTTAGTCATGCAAAAGCAGATGATATTGTCTTGCTAGCAGGTAAAGGACACGAAGATTATATTTTAATAGCTAATGAAAGAATCGCTTATAACGAACGCGAAGTTGTTGCACAATTTTATCAAAGTAAGGCAAGTTTATGATCCCTTTATTACTAAGTGAGATTGCACAAGCCGTAAAAGGTAAAGTGATACCTGCCTGTGAAGATAAAAGCATTGATGAAATAACAATTGAAAATGTAACAACTGACAGTCGTTCATTGAAAGAGGGCGAATTATTCTTAGCATTAAAAGGCCCCAATTTTGATGGCCATAAATTTGCCGATAAAGTCGTTGAACTAGGCTGTAAGGTCATGATAGTAAGTCAGCTTCAAAATGTTAATGCTGTGCAGATTTTGGTTGAAAATACCCACACGGCACTGGGTCAGTTAGCAGCGCATGTGAAAAAACATATAGCCCCTAAAACTGTCGCTATCACAGGTAGTAGCGGTAAAACTACAGTAAAGGAAATGGTCGCGGCAATACTTGCGCGATTAGGCAACGTTTTAGCAACGCAGGGCAATTTTAATAATGATATAGGTGTGCCTTTAACCCTACTTAGGTTAGAAGAAAAGCATGACTATGCTGTTATAGAGTTAGGAGCAAATCATATTGGTGAGATTGCCTATACCTGTGAACTAGTTAAACCAGATGTTGCCATTATTAATAATATAGCCGCCGCTCACCTAGAAGGATTTGGCGATTTATGTGGGGTTGCAAGAGCAAAAGGCGAGATTTTTGAAGGTTTAGTTGAAGATGGCTTAGCCATATATAACCAAGACAGTAAATATGCCAATAAATGGCAATGGCGATTAGAGAATAAGCGGGTTCGCCGTTTTTCTTGTATAAGTGAGTCAGACTGCTTTAGTTCAGACGTAGTGTTAAATGAAGACGGTTGTGCCAGTTTCAAATTAAATACGTATTTAGGCAATACCTATATTGAGCTAACTGTTCCTGGTCAACATAATGTTTGTAATGCTGTTGCCGCCGCAATTATCGCATTAGCATTTGGCGCAAGTTTAGATGATGTCAGGTTAGGTCTAGCTGAAATGAGTCCCGTCGAAGGACGATTAAACCTTCATCAACTTGGCGATAACTTTAAGTTAATTGATGATACTTACAATGCCAATGTGGAATCTATTAAAGCGGCAACCGACTTACTTGCCACTTACCCAGGACGAACAATTCTTATTTTAGGTGATATGGCTGAATTAGGTTCTCAATCGCGCGCCTATCATCAAGAAGTAGGTGAGTATGCAAAATCCAAAGGCGTAAATAATTTATTTACCCTTGGCGTTTTAAGCCAAAGTGCTACTGATGGCTTTAATCGTCAAAGCGAATGCCACGCAAACACAGACTGTAGTGCAATGCATTTTAGTGATAGAAATGAATTGCTGATGAAATTACAAACGATACTCAAACAAGAAGAGCAACAGGTTTCTATTTTAGTTAAAGGCTCTAGAAGTGCCAAAATGGAAGTGGTTGTAAAAGATATTCTCGCTTGGCAAACTTCACTTAAGGAACATGCTTAATGTTATTATGGCTAGGTGAATACCTCACACAATACTTTAGTGCCTTTAATGTTTTTTCATATTTAACATTTCGTGCAATTATTAGCACATTAACAGCACTCGCCATTTCTTTATACTTTGGTCCTAAATTAATACGCTATTTGCAACGTATGCAAATAGGTCAAACTATTCGAGATGATGGCCCTGAAAGCCATTTGGCAAAGTCTGGCACTCCTACCATGGGGGGCATTTTAATTTTGGCCTCAATCATAATTAGCGTTTTGTTATGGGCTGACTTAAGCAACGTTTATGTCTGGGTAGTACTTTTTGTTGTTACCTCATTTGGCATTATTGGTTTTGTTGATGATTACCGAAAAGTTATTCGTAAAGACTCCAATGGATTAATAGCTCGTTGGAAATACTTTTGGCAAACCGTTGCTGGTTTGGCAACGGCACTCTTTCTTTTTTACTTTGCACAAACACCTGAAGAAACGGCGCTCTTGATCCCATTCGTTAAAGACGTATTGCCTCAACTAGGGATTTTCTATGTGGTGATGAGCTACTTCGTTATTGTTGGAACCAGTAATGCGGTTAACTTGACTGATGGTCTTGATGGTTTAGCCATTGTGCCAACAATAATGGTGGCAGCTGCGTTTGCTGTTTTTGCTTATATGACCGGCCATGTCAATTTTTCTGCCTACCTAAATATTCCACATATTGCACTTACCAGTGAGCTTGTAGTGGTTTGTACGGCAATAGTCGGAGCGGGTTTAGGTTTTCTATGGTTCAACACTTATCCAGCCCAAGTTTTCATGGGGGATGTGGGGTCTTTGGCGTTAGGTGCATCATTAGGCGTTATCGCGATATTAGTAAGACAAGAGTTAGTATTATTTATTATGGGCGGCGTATTTGTTATTGAAACTTTATCGGTAATTTTACAAGTTGGTTCATACAAGCTAAGAGGACAGCGCATTTTTAGAATGGCGCCAATACATCATCATTATGAATTAAAAGGCTGGCCTGAACCGAGAGTTATTGTGCGATTTTGGATCATATCGTTAATCTTAGTACTGATAGGTTTGGCGACATTAAAGCTTCGTTAAAACTTCGCTACAAATGGCTGAGTAGATAAAGGCAGATTATAGATAACTAGCCACAGCTGAAAAACTAAATTTGAATAAGAGAGAAAGGAAAAAGTAAAACGAGTATGAAACCATTGTTATTAACAACATTGCTAACAAAGAAAAATATTGTTGTGCTAGGCGCAGGGATCACAGGCATGTCTTGTGTGCGCTTTTTGCATGACCATAATCTTTCGTTTGCTGTTAATGACAGTCGTCATTCTTTAACATCTCACGCCAGTAACGGCAGCTTAAATGAACAAGAGTTTCATCATACTTACCCAGAGATAAGTCTAATATTAGGTCATTGGGACCAGCAGCTGATTGCCGGCGCTGAACTAATACTTGTTAGTCCAGGCATAGATCTTGATGCTGAAAATATTACCGAATATATAAATCCAACTTGCACTGTGATTGGCGACGTTGAGCTTTTTTGTTTGCTCAATAACCAGCAAGAAACGCCAATATCTGTCTTAGCTGTTACTGGTTCAAATGGTAAGTCAACGGTTGTATCTCTTGTTGAGTATTTAGGAAAGTCTTTGGGGAAAAGCGCTCAGTTGGCAGGTAACATCGGTGTACCAATTCTCAATTGCTTGATGTCAGGACTTAAGCCTGAATTTAGACCTGAACTACTCGTTTTAGAATTATCTAGTTTTCAGCTTGAAACACTATCGAGTATGAACGCTATTGCCGCTACGGTACTAAATATTAGTGATGATCATTTAGATCGCCATAAAAACTTGGCAAATTACCATGCAATAAAGCAAAAAGTATATCAACAATGTGCTGTTGCCGTTGTTAATCGTGACGATGAATTAAGCCAAGTAAACCAGAGAGACATTAACAATTTAGAGATCATTTCTTTTGGCAGTGACCAGCCAAAAGACAGTCAGTTTGGTTTGGCAAACATAGCAAATCAAACACAACTAATGTTTGGTTCAAGACAGTTAATCGCTTTAGAAAAACTCCCTTTAGCGGGTCAACATAACGCGTTAAATTATTTAGCCGCTTTGGCGCTAGGCTATTGTGCTGGCTGGCCAATAGATAAAATGGTTGCAGCGTTAACCGGTTTTAAGGGCTTGGCTCATAGGTGTCAACGTATTGAAAGCCATGATGGCTTGCATTGGATTAATGACTCAAAGGCTACCAATGTGGGTGCAAGTCTAGCCGCGATAAATGGCTTGTCGATGTCTTTACCAGCAAATAGCCAAATCATATTAATTGCTGGTGGTGATGGTAAGGGAGCTGATTTTTCACCTTTGGCTATAGCGATAGAAAAGCAGGTTGCCTGTTTAATCACCTTAGGGGTCGATGGCTCCAAGATACAAGGATTGCTTAAGGCATCAGAGCAAATCGAAATGCATTCGGTTTTAACAATGCAAGAAGCAGTAATTACAGCATCAAAGCTTGCAAACAAGGGAGATATCATTTTGTTATCTCCAGCATGCTCTAGTTTGGATATGTTTAAGAACTTCGCTGAACGCGGCGAAGTGTTTGCAAATGCGGTAGCAGAATTAACAGAGGCTCGCCCATGTTAATAAGTTTGGACGTTATGAAAGAGCGCTTCTCGTTGCCACGTATGCCGTATTGGTTAACTCAGGATACTACTTCTGTTCAAACGTTTGATAGAGGTTTTATTTTTATTGGCTTTATCTTGTACATGATAGGTTTGGTGATGGTGGCAAGTTCATCAATGCCAGTTGCAGAGCGTTTATTTAACGACCCTTTTCATTTTGTAACTCGCCACCTGATTTACATAATGCTCAGTCTTTGTGTTGCCATTGTTGTTTTGCAAATACCAATGACTTTATGGCAAAAACACAGTAGCTCCTTACTATTGCTAGGACTAGCTTTATTGGTCGTTGTACTGTTAATTGGTAGAACCGTAAATGGTTCTACTCGTTGGATTGTACTTGGGCCAATAACGGTTCAAGCGGCAGAACCAGCAAAATTGTTTTTCTTCTGTTATTTAGCGGCTTATTTGGTACGCCGTCGTGATGAAGTGATAGAAAACTGGCGTGGTTTTGCAAAGCCGTTGATTGTTTTTGGTTTGTTAGCCTTTTTATTATTAAGACAGCCCGACCTAGGTACGGTTATCGTGATGTTTGTCACAACTTTTGGTTTGTTGTTCTTAGCTGGCGCCAAGTTATGGCAGTTCGTTAGTATTGCTGGTGTAGGCTTAGCCGCCATTGGTGCATTAGCTTATTTTTCACCTTATCGCTGGGCACGTGTTACCGGTTTCTTAGATCCGTGGAAAGATCCCTTTGGCAGCGGCTATCAGTTAACTCAATCTTTAATGGCTTACGGACGAGGTGAGGTTTTTGGTCAAGGCTTAGGAAATAGCATCCAGAAGTTAGAATATTTGCCCGAAGCGCATACGGATTTTGTTATGGCGGTTTTAGCCGAAGAATTTGGTTTTATTGGTATAAGCGTGGTTTTAATTTTAAGCATAACCTTAGTTATTAAAGCACTATTGCTCGGTAGAAAGGCGATCAGTAAAGAGAAGTTTTTTGAAGGTTTTTTTGCTTACGCCATCGGTATTTGGATGTGCTTTCAAGCAGGAGTGAATATTGGGGCAAGTGCCGGTATCGTTCCCACCAAAGGTTTAACTATGCCACTAATTAGTTACGGTGGCAGCTCGATGATCGTAATGACTGTAGCATTAATGATTCTTATTCGAATTGATCATGAGATTCGTTTGCAAAGTATACAGGCGACAAGTTTGGGAGGGCGGAAATGACAGAGTTAGTGAGCAACAAAGATCGCCCAGAAAAAGTGCTGATTCAGCAAAAGACGGCTGATAAAGTGCCGACATTATTGGTGATGGCGGGCGGTACTGGCGGACATATTTTTCCAGGGATTGCCGTAGCTGATTATTTGAAAAGTTTAGGTTGGAAAATTCATTGGTTAGGCACCAGTAAACGAATGGAAGCGACACTTGTTCCTCAGCATGGCTATGATATTTCGTTTATTAATATCGCTGGTTTACGCAATAAGAATTGGCAAACATGGTTGAAAATTCCGTTTAAGTTGATGCAGTCAGTGATGCAGTCAATCAAAGTGATTAAAGCGGTAAACCCTGATGTTGTATTAGGTATGGGTGGGTATGCAAGCGCCCCCGGTGGCTTTGCCGCTTGGTTATTACGAAAGCCATTAATATTGCATGAACAAAACGCAGTGGCAGGAATGAGCAACCGCTTTTTATCTATGCTTGCGAGCAAAGTTTTAAGCGCTTTCCCTGGTGCATTTAAACGTAGCATAAAAGCGGATGTCGTCGGTAACCCACTTAGAAAAGACATAGTGCAAATAGAAAATACTACGCCAGCTCAGCCAGCAAGTAGTAAAAAAGTACTGATCGTCGGTGGTAGTTTAGGGGCGAAGATATTAAATGAAACAGTACCGCAAGCAATGAAACAAATAAAAGTACAAAGTATTGATGTTTGGCATCAAACAGGCACAGGTAATAAAGAAAACGTCTTAGCAAGTTATCAAGAATACGGCTTACCTCAAGATAAAGTAAAAGTGACTGAATTTATCGAAGATATGTCGGCGGCCTATCAGTGGGCCGATGTAGTTGTTTGTCGTGCGGGAGCGTTAACTGTTTCTGAATTAGCAATGGCAGCTAAACCCGCTATATTCGTACCTTTGCCACATGCTGTTGATGATCACCAAACAAAAAATGCTATGTACCTTGTTTCTAGAGGGGCAGCAAAACTAATTAAACAAAATGAATTTAATGGCACAACTTTAGCGCAAATGTTGAATAGCTTATTTATCTCAGACTCTGTGGTGCAATCAATGTCAAAGGCCGCACATGACGCTGCTCATGCCGATGCAACGATTAAAGTTGCCAAAACCTGTCAGGAGTATTTAACCAAATGAAAAACAGTTTAAATACAGAAAATAAACTAGCACCAATGAAGGTACCAGAAATGCGCCGTGTTAAGCGGATCCATTTTGTTGGCATTGGCGGTGCGGGTATGGGAGGTATTGCTGAAGTTTTACTTAATGAAGGTTACCAAGTTACTGGTTCAGACATAGGTGAAAACTTAGTCGTAGAGCGTTTAAGATCATTAGGGGCGCAAGTCACTATTGGACATGCCGCGCAAAATGTTATTGGTGCCAGCGTTATCGTCGTTTCTACAGCAATTAATCAAGATAATACTGAGCTGCTAGAGGCGAAGGAATTGCGCATTCCCGTGGTTAGACGAGCAGAAATGCTAGCGGAACTCATGCGTTTTAGACATGGTGTAGCGATCGCCGGGACTCATGGTAAAACCACAACAACTAGTTTAATTGCGAGTATTTTTGCTGAAGGTGATTTGGACCCTACCTTCGTTATTGGTGGCTTACTTAATAGTGCAGGGACGAACGCTCGTTTAGGTAGTAGTCGTTACCTAATCGCTGAAGCCGATGAAAGTGATGCGTCGTTTTTGCATTTACAACCTATGGTCGCGGTAATTACCAATATTGATGAAGACCATATGGAAACCTATCAGGGCGATTTCGAGAAATTAAAAGATACCTATATTGAGTTCTTACATAACCTACCTTTTTATGGTCTAGCGGTTATGTGTATTGATAATCCTGTTGTTCGAGAGATTTTACCAAGAGTAGGCCGTCAGGTGATCACTTATGGTTTTTCAGATGATGCAGATTTTAGAGCGTGTGAATACCAGCAATCAGCTGAAATGAGTTATTTTACTTTAGAGCAGGAAGGTGAAGAACCTTTAGAGTTAAGCGTTAATCTCCCAGGTCAACATAACGTTTTAAATGCTCTAGCTGGCATAGCGGTTGCAAAAGATGAAGGTGTTAGTAATGAGGCAATTAAAAAGTCTTTAGCAAATTTTGCTGGTATAGGTCGCCGCTTTGAACAATTAGCTGACCTGAAAACTGACCAAGGTGAAATGGTGCTAGTTGATGATTACGGGCATCATCCAACTGAAGTACAAGCAACGATAACAGCGATGCGAAATGGTTGGCCCGAAAAACGTTTGGTGATGATATTTCAACCTCATCGCTTTTCGCGTACACGTGATTTATATGAAGACTTTGTGGACGTATTATCGCAGGTTGATTGTTTATTATTGTTGGATGTTTATTCTGCTGGTGAAGCTTACATTTCTAGTGCAGATAGCAAGAGTTTGGCAAGAAGCATTAGACAAAGAGGGCAATTAGAACCTATTTATGTCGGCGATGTAAATAATGATATAGATAAATTAGCAACATTATTAAGTGCGCAACTGCAAGATGGTGACATGGTGATCACTCAAGGCGCAGGAAATATTGGTGCGATAGCAAGAAAACTCATCAGTAATACCCAGCTAACGGGAGGGAAGGAATGACCTTAAACCAACCGGATAAAGTGATAACAATGCCGAAGAAAATCGCTGTTGTTTATGGTGGACTTTCTGCTGAAAGAGCTATTTCACTTAAATCAGGGACGGCTATTGCAAATGGCCTAGAAAAGGCTGGTTTTGAGGTTGTGCTATTTGATACAGGTGAACGTGAACTTGTAGCGTTACTTGATGAGAAAATAGATTTAGTTTTTATCGCCTTGCACGGGCGTGGTGGTGAAGATGGCTGTATTCAAGGAGCATTAGAGTATATGGGGGTTCCATATACAGGTTCTGATGTTTTGGGATCTGCTTTATCTATGGACAAAATAAGAAGTAAACAAATATTCCAATCGTTGGGTTTGCCCACTGCACCTTTTATTATTGCAGAAAAGGAAAGCTATCGCGTTAATAATGCGGCGGTACTTTTAGAAGATTTGGGCGGAAAAGTAATGGTCAAGCCAGCGAACGAAGGTTCGAGTATTGGCATGGCAAAAGCGAGCACTGCACAAGAACTAGATCAGGCATTACAACAAGCATTTAATTATGACCAGCAAGTATTAGTTGAGGCTTGGATTGATGGCCCTGAATATACTGTAAGTATATTAGGTGAACAAACATTACCTGCTATTCATATGGAAACACCACATGAATTTTATGATTATAAAGCAAAATATCAATCTACAAGCACGATTTATAATTGCCCTTGTGGCTTATCTGAAGCAGATGAAAAGGCTTTGCAGATATTATCATTAAAAGCCTTTAAGGCGACCGGTGCGGCGGCTTGGGGACGAGTAGATGTGATGCGTTCTAATGCATCGTCACAAAATGGAGAATGGCAACTACTTGAAGTGAATACGGTACCAGGTATGACTGAAACATCGTTAGTGCCTAAAGCAGCGAAAGAATTTGGTCTAAATTTCAGTGAGTTGGTTACAAAGATAGTTGAGTTGAGTGTCAATAAATATCCGAAAAAGGATGAACTCAATGGTTAAAGCAATTGAAGCCAAAAATGCTAAAAGCAATAACTCTAAGAACAAAAGCTTAGTTCATTGGGGCTTTTGGCTTGGCGTATTATTCTTCGCTTTGGTTATTATTGCTATTTTTACTTCAGCTTGGGTTTTAACAAATAAAATGGCAAGTGAGGAGTCTGCACCCGTTACATCTGTGATGATCAGCGGCGAAATGCCTTATACCATCAAAGCAGATATAGACACGGCTATAGAAGAGATAGATTTTGGCAATTTCTTTAAAGTTGATGTGAATTTAGTACAACAACAGATACAAAATTTACCTTGGGTTTACTCTGTTTCGATTAGGAAAAATTGGCCAAATGAATTGAAGGTCTATGTGGTTGATCAACAACCTGTAGCACGTTGGAATGAAGATTTTTTATTAAATCAATTTGGTAAAGCATTTCAGGCCGACCTTAGCAGAGTCAATCATGCTTTGCCTGCGTTTTATGGACCCGAGGGCAGTGAGTTAGTCGCTTTAGAAAATTATAGAAATTTCAGCAGATTATTAAAATTCAGTGCATTAAATATTGATGAGTTATTCCTGTCAGAGCGGTTCGCATGGCAATTGACACTTAATGATGGCATTACGTTGAATTTGGGACGCGAAAAACGCATTGAGCGCATTCAACGTTTTATGGATGCTTACCCCCAAATTAAGAATATAACGGTTAAAAATAATAAGAATAAAAGTAAGAAAAACAATAAAAAACAGCAGGTTGATTATATCGATTTGCGTTATGATACCGGATTAGCTGTTGGGTGGAAGCCTGCAGCGGTAAAACAGAGAGTTTAGCCTTAATGTCAAAAGTCATAGAAAGAAATTTAGTCGTTGGTCTTGATATTGGAACGTCAAAAATTTCCGTAGCGGTAGGTGAAATTACGCCTGATAACCAATTAAGTATTGTTGGTGTAGGAAATCAACCTGCCCGAGGTATGGACAAAGGTGGTGTGAACGACTTGAATTTGGTCATTCAATCGATTCAACGAGCGATTAATGAAGCAGAGTTGATGGCCGACTGTCGAATTAGCTCTGTGTATTTGGGCATCTCAGGTAAACATATTAGTTGTCAAAATGAAAATGGTATGGTGCCAATTAATGACAAAGAAGTTATCCAAGAAGACGTAGATAATGTCATTCATACTGCGCGTTCAGTTCCTATTTCAGCTGAGCGTAGAATGTTACATGTATTGCCTCAAGAATATAGTATTGACTGCCAAGATGGCATCAAAAGCCCGATTGGAATGTCAGGTGTAAGAATGGAGGCCAAAGTTCATATTGTTACCTGCGCCAATGATATGGCTAAGAATATTGTTAAGTGTGTAGAGCGATGTGATTTAACGGCAGACCAGTTGATATTTTCAGCATTGGCCTCTAGTTACTCTGTGCTTACTGATGATGAAAAAGAACTCGGTATCTGCGTGGTTGATATGGGTGCTGGTACTATGGATATTTCTGTTTTTACAGGGGGCGCATTGCGTCATACCGCGGTTATTCCGGTTGCAGGAAATCAAGTAACCAGTGATATTGCAAAAATATTTAGAACACCCATGAGCCATGCTGAAGACATTAAAGTGCAATATGCTTGCGCGCTTCGTCAGCTGGTTAGCATGGAAGAGAATATAGAAGTTCCCAGTGTTGGTGGCCGACCTGCGCGTTCGATGTCACGACACACCTTGGCGGAAGTAGTGGAGCCTAGGTACCACGAATTATTTGAATTAATTCAAGAAGAAATTAGAGAAGCCGGCTTAGAAGATCAGATTGCAGCAGGATATGTACTAACTGGTGGTACGGCAAAAATGGAAGGTGTTGTTGAATTTGCCGAAGAAGTATTTCAAATGCCTGTTCGGGTAGCAAGTCCAATGGATGTTTGTGGTTTAAAGGAATATGTCAACGATTCAACTTATGCGACTGTCGTGGGCTTATTACATTACGGCATGCAAGCTAATGAACAAGTTAATAAAGAAAAGAAAAATAGTGAAGGGGTAACCGGTTTATGGTCACGTCTTCATACATGGTTTAAAGGTGAATTCTAAAAGTTAGTTAATAACTTTTGGCGTTAGAAATAAATTAAAAGCAAAAAATATCATTTTTGGTGGAACAAAAACGTTGTTAAACGGAGAGTAAAAATATGTTTGAATTAATGGAAGACCATAACGAAGAAGCAGTAATAAAAGTCATAGGTGTTGGTGGCGGTGGCGGAAACGCTGTCGAGCACATGGTATGTCAGACAATCGAAGGGGTAGAGTTTATCACTGCCAATACCGATTCTCAGGCATTACGCAATTCTGCAGCCAACGTAACCTTACAAATTGGTTGTGATGTTACTAAAGGTTTAGGAGCAGGCGCTAACCCTGAAATTGGCCGAAGAAGTGCAGAAGAGGACCGTGAAACGATTAAGCAAACCTTGCAAGGTGCTGATATGGTTTTTATCGCCGCGGGTATGGGCGGTGGAACAGGTACCGGTGCTGCACCCGTTGTTGCGGAAGTGGCAAAGGAAATGGGGATATTAACGGTTGCCGTTGTGACCAAACCTTTCCCTTTTGAAGGCAAAAAACGAATGAATTATGCTGATCAAGGCATTGAATTCTTATCCAAAAATGTCGACTCATTAATCACTATTCCAAACGAAAAGTTATTAAAAGTTTTAGGCCCTGGCACAAGTTTACTTGACGCTTTTAAAGCGGCAAATAATGTATTGCTTGGCGCTGTTCAAGGCATTGCTGAGTTAATTACTCGTCCAGGCTTGATTAACGTCGATTTCGCCGATGTAAGAACGGTCATGTCCGAAATGGGTACTGCTATGATGGGGTCAGGTATTGCTTCTGGTCCAGATCGTGCGGAAGAAGCTGCAGAATCAGCAATATCAAGCCCGTTATTAGAAGATGTAGATTTAGCAGGTGCACGTGGCATTTTGGTTAATATTACTGCAGGCATGGATATTAGTATCGATGAATTCGAAACCGTTGGTAATGCTGTTAAAGCATTTGCATCAGAAAATGCCACCGTAGTTGTTGGTGCGGTAATCGACCCAGAAATGACAGAAGAATTAAGAGTAACTGTAGTCGCAACAGGTATTGGCGCAGAACGTAAGCCAGATATTACTTTGGTAAACCCTATGCCTCAAGCTGAACCACAAGTAGTGGGTGGAGATTATATTCCAAGCCCACAAATTGATGTTAATACAGTAACCGCAACGATGCCCGAAAGCAATGCCCAATCAGCACCAGTTACCACAACTGCAGCTGCTTTGGAAAGTTACTTGGATATTCCAGCGTTTTTACGCAAGCAGGCAGATTAAGGGTTCAAAAATATGAACTTTTGATTTTGCTCGTTATTTTTGCTATATTATGCGCCCACAAAAAAGCGTATTAATTAAAGCGTGCTTAAATGAAATTGTGAAGGCGAATTACCGGTCAATGCTTAGCTATTGGATAGTAAAAATAGCAATAAGCAATGTCTGGGCATTGGGTTGAGTTTTAAAGCGAAAGGCAATTTATGATCAAACAACGTACCATTAAAGAAAGCGTCACAGCCGTCGGGGTTGGGTTACATAAA
>Ga0105356_10002690_pt1 | contig 17685 bp, 21 predicted proteins | sample GOMGulsemesocosm_3_FD_83502 | JGI IMG/M metagenome (GOLD analysis project Ga0105356, IMG submission 83502) | Methane-oxidizing microbial communities from mesocosms in the Gulf of Mexico - GOM9D Gulf of Mexico | ecosystem: Environmental > Aquatic > Marine > Cold seeps | place: Gulf of Mexico...
AGATTGTGTACCAAAAAAGGCGTAAATACAAAGTAAATTGAATTTTGAAGTTAGGCTCAATTCAAATGTCACTGTTGTCTTTAATCCTCATACCCTTAGTAATTTTCAAGTTTTGTTATAAATGAACTTTCTAGTAAATCGGATATCCCAGATTCCTATTTCCCCCCCTAAAGTTTCTCTAATATCCACCCTGTTGGCAACGTTGCTAACAAAAGCGGTGGTCTTTAATCACCAACTATTTACGAATCAGCTAGGAATAGCTTTAGGGAAACTTATGAACAACACACTTAACAGCACAGGTAACAATGAGTATACGTCAGCAATAAACAAGCTAGGAGAGATGGCCATGAGTAATACAACTAACTTAACCACGAACTGTGTGAAAGCGGAATCATCAGAAACCCCAAATAGTCAGCCGGAGGTAGTCATTAGTGATCTCGAAAAAGAAATGGGCTTTTCTGAAGATGAGTTGTTCGATGGTGAGTATTTTAATTTCAACTCCGCGTTGGAGCTTACGCCATCTATAACGGCTGAATTAATTAGTACAGCTTTTTTAGCTGTATGGGGGCTTACTAGGCGTCCGACGAATAACTCTTTTACTGTTGGAGGTAAATTCGTTTGGGGATTTGTCAATGACATAAAGTTTTTATCATATTACCCAGGACCCAATTTTATTGTCGTAATTAAAGATTATTACAATAGCAGTGAAGAAGAGATTTGGATAGCAATGGCATTTGAAACTGTTGATGATGACGCGAGAAAAAAAGTGATTTTATCCGGACAAATGCAGACTGAAGCTGAAGGTATCTTTGCTAATTTATACCAGTAAATAAATTAGGTTAACGATGGCGGCATCAGTTATTGGTGCTGCTGTAAATCTTACTGGTTACACCTTTAAAATTGAGTGAGGGGACCATGCTTTTGTAAAGTCATTAGTGACATAACATCAGCATTTGCCGGTAGCCAAATCAAAAATAGAGCAAACGTACTGGACAACTAGATAGCGTCTGGGCGTAGGAATTCTAAATTTTTAGGAATCGTTTATGGACAAGTTTATAGAATCAGAAAATAGAAATCAGATACTTAATGAATCAGGAATAACAACAGGGGGGGGAGATTACTATGACAAATATTGAATTAAAAAACGGCAATTGGTGGGATGAAATGGATGAGTTCTTTATACCGACTGCTATAACAAAGCCAATCAGGGGGGGGCATGATTTTATTGATATGGATACAGATGATCCTATGTTAACTGGACACCTAAAGCGCTATGAAATTGAACAGCTACTTTTGGCGGATAATGGTGGTTTTTTTCAGAACTTGGATTTTGAAATAATTTTTAACAACACTGATTACGTTGTTGGCAAAGTGAACGGTCATTACTTCATTGGACTTAAGACAATGCTAGAAACTACTTTGATGTGCCAATTTTTTGATGGGTGGAAGATGCTCAATAAAACGGACTTTGATGAAATATTAAGAGTCGTATATATAAGGTGCTCTGACACACTCACTCTTGAATCCCTTGAAAGGTGTATCAATCTTATGAAAGGCAAACATTTTGATGACTATATGCGTGGCGGGTGGATTAGTGAGCTTGATCCTAATGCCCATGATGAATTAATTGAATTGCTGTGGAGCGCCCATCAGCATTTACAAGCAGAAAACAAAAATAAGGGATTATTCTAATGAACACCGAATTAAACCAAAACGATAGCAAGCAGAATAATTTAATTTCGGAAAAAGCGGTTACTGAATTGGCTCAAGTTCCAACAACCGTCAGCAACTACCATAGCAATGGTGAAAAAAAAAGCGACATCGATATTGTTGTTGGCTTAATTGATAAAGCAATGTCAGCTGGCATAACTAACGTGGATGAAGTTGTTAATTATAATTCTAATATTTGTACCTTTCCCTGCAACGATAGTTCAGATTTGAGTGTCAGTGAAAAATACAATGGAAATAAAAGAAGCGTAACAGTAATGATAAATGGTGAATCAGTGGTCATAGATGGAATTGATACTGACTTTTCAATTATAAATGATGGGTTGTATTACGATGAATTTACCGAGAATCCATACGTATCATCAGTTATTTATGTCCACTCTTACGTCCAAGATGTAACTACAAAAGAGTGGATGGTTCGAGTGCTATTCAAAGACTTTACTGAAAATTGGCAAAATTTACTTCTATCGATGAGTGATGTATCAAGCAATGCTAGTCGCTTGGTACAAGCATTATCCACACGCGGTATTTACTGCGCTAAGAGTCGTAATTATCAACTTTATCAATATGTCAGAGGATGTAGGCCGAGTCGAAAGCTTCAGTGTGTCGATAAGCCTGGGTGGTGCGAGGGACAGTATGTTATGCCGGAAGAGCTTGATTTAGTGTCATATAACAACATTACTTATAGTCCGTCAGATTTAAGTAAAAATCAATATCAAGTTTTGGGCGCGGAACAATTATGGAAAGAAAAAGTCGCTTCACTGTGTCCTGGAAACTCACGGCTTGTGATTTCTGTTTGTCTTGCTTTTGGAAGTGTATTAATGCCCCTCCTTGGCGGGAGAACGTGTGGTTTTCATTTTTATGCCCCTAGTTCAAGGGGGAAAACGACAGTTTTAAAGCTTGCGAAATCAGTTATGGGTTCACCAGAAGATTTAGTTAGCTGGAGGACGACTGATAATGCACTAGAAAACATTGCTGCTGAGCACAACCATTCAATATTATGCCTCGATGAATTGGCTCAAATGGCTGAATCCAATTTAAAACGAGTTGGTGAGAGCATCTACATGTTAGGAAATGAAGAGGGGAAAAGTCGTTATTATATGAACGGTAACCCAAAAACGTGGAGGATGTATTTCTTATCATCAGGTGAATTGTCGTTACGTGATACGTTTTCAAGCGGGAAAAAAAACACTAAAGCAGGCCAGGAAGTGAGATTCATAGATGTTCCAGCGGAAGTAAATACAGAGTACGGTATTTTAGACACAATACATGATTTCCCTAATAGCCGCGCTCTCGTTGATGAACTCAATCGTAATGTCGAGCTATATCATGGCACTGCGGGAAGGGCGTTTATTCGTGATTTGACTGAAGATAAAGAATTGTATTTATCGATAGCTCGAGACTTTAAAGACGAATTCCTATCAGCCTTAGATCTATCTGGGGCTGATGCTCAAGTCTGTCGAGTTGCAGATCACTTTGCGACCGTTGCTGCTGCAGGAGAGCTTGCAAGTAAATTTGAAATCACTGGTTGGGCTATTGGGCAATCCACTTGGGCTGCTAAACAATGTTTCGACGCTTGGATTAATCAACGAGGAGGAGAAGATTCACAAGAAGAGCAAGTAGCAATTACAACTGTTCAAGATAAGCTGATCCAATATGGCCACAACAAGTTTATTACTAATGAAAACCCGAAGCCACGAGGTCAATACTGGGGTAAAAGAGAAGGTAATGATTATTTTGTCTTCGCCAGTGTCTTTAATAATCAAATTTGTTCAGGCATCAATGCTAAGCAAGCAATAAACGCCTTGGTAAATAAGGGATTTATCACTCTATCAAGCGATGGAAGAAATACAGTGACAAAACGTATAGACGGTAAGGTAGCTCGTTGCTTTCATTTGAACGAAACGCTTTTCAATGAAGACAATAATTTACCACTCGATGTAGAGGCATAAGAAAAAATCATGAACCAATTAACCAATTTTGAACGAGTAGCGCCTTATTATCTAAAAGTTTAAGAGGATAGTACCATTGAGGTTTTCAACCGTAGAAACCTACCTGTAGGTCTAACGGGTAAGGAAGAGGCATCAAGAACGGAGCCGGTGAGGATTTCATTGACTCCGCATCGAATCAGAAGACTTAAAGAGCTAAGTGAAGTAATACATGACCAATGTTTGGTTTATTACTTTACAGGGGATATAAATAATCCTAGTAACAAACCCAAAAATAATGCCGTAATTGAACGCTACTTTGAAAGAAAACGTTTAATCGAGTCAATATATCTAGGGTTGTAAATGATAGAGCCACCAATAACTGTTGGTGGCTACTTTATTATCAGCAGTGCAATTCAGTGGTTACTTTGATTACTCAGTCTGCTTTTCAACTTTTATGAGTAATCTCGTTATAAGTAATGAAAGGCTTTAATGCTAATCATCTTCGAACGCGAGGCTATCATGCTACGAATAATCATTAACACCATCATTGGTTGGGTAAAAGAGCTGTGGGAAATACTAAAAGTAATCAGTGATATTGCCCCTTCTCAAGTAACCAAAACATCAAGTAACCACCATTCATCAACAACTAATACCAGGCAAAACGCACTACACATTTGGCAGTCAGCTGACGAAGTACAACGGCATCGCTATATTGAGTTAGACGGTTTTGCTGAAAACCTACGGATTGACCGCTTAGGCCGCTACGACTTACACCAAATTGCCGCCTTCGCTGAGAACTTCGTTTACGTTAGTTCAGAAGCCGTCGACGAATTTATAGATGAAAGCATTAATTATAAGTGCAGCATTATCGATGGCGATGAAGTCCTTTGGGCTCCTAAGGCCGACTGTATCGAATTCGCTTACCACCAATATTCTGCGCTGGCGGATTTGTTGTAGTGGTATGGCGAACTTAAAGTTGCAAGGCAGCGAATCATAGACTGAGGTAATAGCAAAATGGTTACCTTTTATATAAGAAGGATATTAGAAACAATAAGGTAATCATTTTGAACAAGTGAGCTTAAATACTTACTTAATAGATACTTTCTATTACTTTAGTAACTAATGTTTAGGCCTTATTTCTATGCTAAATCTTGCCTATATATCTAAATAAGCCGTCCACGATTAAGCTGATTAGCGACCATGGATTAGATTGATTTATTGCAGTCATCGGTGGTCTGAGCTTACAGGAGGCATCGAACAACTAACCCTGATTGATTGCCCCCTCGACTGGAAACTCAGCCATAGCGGTCGTTCATCATAAAACTTCTAACGTCAAAAAAGTGCATGGCGGATATTGACGAATATTATAGCTAACGTCAGTTATCGGCCAAACATCGGACATTGAGAGCGTGTTTCTTTGGTTGAGTTGCAGATACTGACTTACGGCTCTCACTAAATGTGAACTAAGAAAACTCATAGCTAGTTCGTAAGCTACCCCCAGGGGTGGCCAAAAAACGTCAGCACAAACAGCGCCAATAAATACACACTTACTAATGACTGAATGCCTGACAATGTGCGAAATAATCCAGTCGATTTGTAAGTGAAGGTTTTGGGCTGCATCCGCGATAGCCAGTTTCCAACATTCAAATCGCGCCAGCCAAAATGAAACGATGCCAGAATTGCAAACCAGATTACGTGGCCCAAAAGGTAAAGCCAAAACCTATAATGAGACCATCCTTGCATATAATCAGGAATGGGCTTAAGTAAATTTTCAATAACATACTCACCCTCTACAAATGTTTTGGATATACCATCAGTCGCGTGGGTGTTTTTTAGCGTTATTTTTTGTATTGAACCTAGAGACCAATAAGGGAAGATAAATTTTAACCAGAGCATTACAAGATACGTTGCCATACTAATCAGTAAAACATAACCAAGCTTAATGATAGCACCACTGGGTTTGAGGCCAAACATGACTGTCCAGTCAAAAGCGTAATAACGCAGGTACGCGCCGAATATGGCTACGGGGTCTTTTATTGTTATGCCTGTGACATCCTCTTCATAATCGAAATACTTTCGACCATCCGATGCAGTGATTGTTGCGAAGGTCTCTCTCTCCTTGCCTTCAACAACTTCTTCATTCTTATCAAAATACCATGCTTCTTCAATCAAACCATGTTGTATCACATAAGTAATTGCTCTGGCTTCTAACTCGTAACCACTGTCTCTTAAGTGTTTTCTCAAAGATAATAGGGTAACAGGGAAATATAGATGGTCACTATAGTTATATACCAAGGTCTCTATACCTGTTACCCCTTTAAAATCGACAAAGACAAGTTTGTTTTCATCACAAGTCACTTCGTAAGTGTCTTCATCAATAGAACATTTAGGGCCAGAAAATACCGCGTTAGAAATATTTGTACACTTTAGTTCTTTTGCTTCCTGAACTGAAGTTAAACAACCAAAAGACACGTTCCTTAAGGTTGCTCCTTGAAGTTCTGCCTCAGTTAAATCCGCGCCTATAAGGTTGGTTTCCCATAAGTCTGCCTCATGAAGCAAGACCCTAGTTAAATTCGCGCCTTGAAACCAAGCCTCAGTTAAATCCGCGCCTTGAAGCTTGGCCTCGAATAAATCCGCGCCTTGAAACCAGGCTCCTGATAAATTCGCCCCTTGTAGTTCGGCCTTAGTTAAATTCGCCCCTTGTAGTTCGGCATTAGTTAAATCCGCGCCTTGAAGCTTGGCCCCAGTTAAATGCGCCCCTTGCAGTTCGGCATCAGTTAAATACGTGCCTTGAAGCTCGGCGTAACTTAAACTCGCGCCTTGAAGCTTTGCTCCATCTAAATCCGCGCCTTGAAGTTCGAAAGATGAATTATTGTGAAGTCCACACAAATTGGCCTCTTCTTGCACTAATTCCATTAACTTTTTAAATGTTAATTGGGGTAACCCCTGCTTAGCGAGGGACCCCCATGAATAAGGACACTCAGGCACCTTGGTCTCTGGTGTCTTGCTGGTTAACAGTGGTGCGCATAACGCAATTTGAGGGAATAAACAAAGTATAATAACAAACAAGTTCACCCAGGAAGTAGCTCGTTTAATCCGGAAGTTTAGATAGCTGGTTTGAGTCATCAATACCCATATTTTTTGGGGTTTATATGATTAAAGCACAATACTAGGAAAGTTGCTTACTTCCAAGGTCATAACTTTGTTCAAAGGTGTAGCGGTAATTCATGAGCGTCTGTTGTGTGTCCAGCCTGTGTGAAAACTATTTTGAACTAACATAATTGGATAATATCAACGAAAAAAGGCTCTGTAGAGAAAATTTTGTATACGTCTGATGTAAAACCACATGTTAATTTACGTAGCGTCACGTAAAAATTTTACGCTGGGAGTTTGGCGTAAGCGGACGCTTTTAATCCTGAACGGAGCGTCCGTTTTGTGGCAGAAGTTAGCCTAAGGGTGATACTTCAATCGGTTTAAATTGGGCTTCTGAATTCATCCAATCCTAACGAATTCTTGGTGCGCCGACGTTTGCTAGTCGCTAACCCTAACGTCTGCTGCAGCTCGATGTTGCTATTAGTAACTTAAAAGTTAACGTCTTCGTGGTAAATCGTGATGCAAATGAACAGATGTACTTTAAAACGAAATTTATAACCTATTGATGTTACGTCATTAAAAAGGTAGGGTTGTACGATAAATCAACAGGTTGTAAGCGAAATATATCTATCATAAATGCGAGAATTGTCCGCTTAATATAGCTGTTAGCTTAAATTCGTATATATCTAGATTGATGCGAATGGATAGTCTTATTAATTCGGCATGAATTTTAAACACCAAAAGGAAAAAATGATGTTGCCAGTAACTCGGAAATCACTAACCGCAGCAGCCTACGGGCTTGCACTAATTTTTATTTCGGGGTGCACGACAACCCCGGATATATCAGGTTGGGCACAAAACTCGGCTGACCTCGCAGGGGCCGTAGCTAACGAAGGGAAGCAGGTAATCGAGCGGCTTGACCAAAATTATGCCCAATACAAAATAGGTACAGAAGAAGGCTGGTATAAACAAGATAGACTGGACAAATGGAAAAGCCGCCGAGCGACGTTTGCGACCAACAAAGCTGATATTGACGCTACGCTTGAAGTAATGACTGGGTATGCAGATGCCATTGCGAAACTGGCGGCGTCGGGAGAAACTGGTGAGTCGGCGGTGGAAAGCATAAATGATTCGATAACCAACATCGTCGAGACGGTTGGTGCTTCCAATCCGATTAGTGCAACCGCATTGGTGGCGTTCAAATCCTTTGCCGCCGCATTCACTAAAGTTCAGGCGCAAAACTCGTTAGCGGAGGTAATGATCGCTGTGGATGGCGACGTCCAATCATTAGGCGAAGTGGTGGAAGACGCAGCTATGGCACAGAAGAAAGTGATTAACGCCATTCGACTTCAGGAATTCTCAATGATTTTAAGCCGTGCAGGTAAAAAGCGTATGCGTTGGTACGAAAACAACAAAGGCTTTCAGTTAATCGAAAATGAGTTTAGAGACGAGGCAGACCCTGTTAAAGCACACGCCGTCGTTGCATTGGTCTCACAACTGGAACCACGCTATCGCGTGAGACAACAGGCACAAGTTGATTCGATTCAATGGAAAAAGACTCGCCTCGCCGCATTGAACAATATTGTTCAGGCTACAGAAACCTGGCATAAAGCGCATAGCGACGCCGCCAATGTGCTCCAGAAATGCGGCGGCTTGAGATCTCTACGTGTCAATTGCGGAAACTACACTGCAGCAAACTTGAAGCTCGCTGCTAATCAAATCCGATTCGTTGTAGCTCCTGAAAAACCTGAGTTAGACGCGATCCCTTAGACCGGAAGCTGATCAGTTCTAATTGACCAGTAAACACACCAATAAATTATTAGGAGATAAAACATGACCATTGAAAATAACGTAGTTGAAGCTCGAGGTATGGCTACATTGGCCAAAGTACGGGATGCAATTGTAGCTAGCGAAGACTATGAAATTTTTTTAAACGAATTTACTCAAGTGATGGATGGGGCCAACGACGAAACTCAAGTTCGCTTGACGGAAGCCCTTGACCGATTGATCGATGCAACTGCGGATGAGGCGTTCGCAGCTTATGCCGCAGTTGCCTCACGCGCACGCACCCTGCAAGACGGATTTCGACTTGCAACCGAAGTAGCCAATGACTCGGAAAGCGGTCTCTTTTTCCCTGCAGCTGCTGAGCATCTGGGCGATGTTGCTGCACTTTTAGACCAAGTGGCAAAAGCGGCAAAGAGCATTGAGGGAAACATCGGAAACCTCGGCGACAGCTTCAAAAAAGGCGACGTTAAAAACCTGCTCTCGGAAGCCAAAGATATCAAAGATACGGTTGATGGCTTGCTGACCACACTGAATGGTATTTCCGACAAGGTTCCAGCATAAACCGGACATTTCATCGTGCAAAAATAGTACTCGTCCAGTGAACATGTAAATGACAGTAAACAATCGGCTCTACAAGGAAGGGCAAATGAATTAGTAGTCATAAGTATTTTAATATCATAGATGTCCAGAAACTCAACTTTATAAAATAACAATAAACGGAAAAAACATGTCAACGAAGAAACTGTTAAACCTTAAAACACCTGAATACCGTAAAGCGTATTCGGACAGAACTGCATGGTTGATGGCTTGCATAAGTGAGTTGGTATACATTCGCTTTGAACCACTAATTAGAGAAGGCATGGACGAAAATAGGATCGTTAAACGTCTAAGTATTATGCTAGACAATCCTAAAACGGACAAAATGCTTAAGTTATTAAAGCTCGTTAGTTACGATCATGTAGAAAACCTTAAGGGCTTAATCAGTGAATTAACCTCACTCCAGTTTGAGATAAAAAGCACGTTTAACGAAGATGGTACGCAAGCAATATTGGTGTCTAATGGGAGTATGTTGGTCCTTGCATTTCGCGGTACAGAGCCTGATAGGGTTAAAGACATCAAAGCAGATTTAAATGCTTTTCAAGAAGATTGTACTACCACAGGAAGGGTGCACAAGGGGTTTTCAGACGCGTATAATGTAGTAATAGAAAAAGTGCTCGACGAACTATCTAAGCCTGAATATTCTGAACAAGCACTTTATATAACTGGGCATAGCTTAGGTGGCGCAATAGCCACTTTAGCAACAAAGCGACTTAACCATCCTGGCGGGCATGCGGCTACCTACACATTTGGGTCACCAAGAGTCGGTAATGAAGAGTGGGTAACTGGAATTAAAACACCAGTCTATCGAATTGTAAACTCAGCGGACATTGTACCTATGTTACCTCCAGGAGCTATTACTATAGATTTATTAGGAGGGATAACCAAGCTTATACCAGCGTATGGTCAGGACATAAATAAATGGCTCAAAGACAATTTTTCTGGCTATATGCACGGAGGAAATATGCGCTTCCTAACTAATTGTCAGAAAGGATCATACTCTGACGTGAAGTTATTGTACTCAGTTCATTTATGGCGACGTATCAGAGGTATAGTTCATCGACTTTCACCTTGGTCAAAGTTAGCTTCAGACCATTCGATGTCTGTATATCGTAAAAAAATGTATGAAGTCGCTATGCGAAGAAATAATGTGCGCCAAAAAAATAAAGCAATTACTAAACCAGTAAATAAGTAGGGATATCTATGAATAAAATGTTATCAATTATTGCTCTTGTGTTTTCCTGTGTAGCGTTAGCTGATTACCCTACTAGTTTTTCCAATGCCAAGACAAAAGCAGAAAAGAATGTGTATTACGATAAAGACGCGACCTTTTATTGTGGTTGTGATTTTGTTTTTGATGATACAGAAGATGCAGATGGTGATGGGAATACACATGAAACGATGATTGAACCTCAATCTTGTGGATACCAACCAAGAAACTCTTTGACTAGTTCAGGAAAAGCAAATGCGCGTATATCTCGAATTGAATGGGAACATATTATGCCAGCCCACTTGATGGGCGGACATCTTGATGAGTGGAAAAACAAGAAAAATTATTCATCATGTAAGAAAAGTAATGGTAAATACTTAAGCGGTAGAGATTGTGCATATAAGTTAAATGCTGATTTCAAGAGGGCCCATGATGACATGAATAATCTTGTCCCTGCCGTTGGTGAATTAAATGGCGACAGGTCAAACTATTCCTTTGAAGTTATATCTGGGGAAAAAAGGGTTTATGGTCAGTGTGATTTTGAGGTGGATTTTGTCAACAAAATAGCGGAACCATCAGATGATGTAAAAGGTAATATTGCTCGAACGTATTTCCATATGATCAAAACCCACGGAGCGAAAATTACCTCTGACAAAATGACCATGTTCTTGTATTGGGATAAATTAGACCCGGTGGATGTTTGGGAATGCGAGCGCAATAAACGTATACAGGTGGAGCAAGGGCTTGGCAACTCTTTCGTTGCTGAAGTATGTGAATCGTATGTTAGATGACAAAACTATTATTTATCCGCTTATGGCGGCGTTAGCTGAATTATTTGATCACAATTTAAAAGGAGTTTTGTATGAAATACCTATTGATATTTTTTTGTTTGTGCTTAGTTAGTGGATGTATGATGACCTCCACCGGTTCTACTTCCGCCTCTAAGTTTCAATTAGTGAACATCGAGGGGGATGCATATTTTTTGGATAACAGATCAGGCATTATTTATAAAATTATAAAGAATGCCGATGGAACATTTGACATCAATGAGTCTGTAGGACAGGTGATGCTTAAACATGCTGACTGATTCTGAAAAACTTAGAATAAGAGAAGAAGAAATATATAGAGAGGAAGTAAAAAATGAACTTTCTAAAAATTCAAAATGTAAAAACTCTATATTTTCCTTTCTGGATACACAGCACGGAATATTTATCTCATCAGCAATCATATTACCTTTATGTATATGGTTGTTTACCGTACTTCAGATTCATTATTCTAATACTCAAGTAAAGACAAGTCACATAGAAAAGCTAGATCACGAAATCACATTGAGGGTAAGTAATAACATTCAATATTTAGACCGAGGCGGCCTTGATCAGTTTAAAACACAGATTGATAGTTTTAGCGTATATCCTCAGTTTTCTGGAATTAAAGTTCAAGGGTTGATGCTAGAACTTGAAAAAATTGTATCAAAAGAGGAACGGAATAATATCGCAGAGGCTAGAAATGTACTGATTTCAGGTAATGAGCAAGAAGTAAGACAAAAACTGAAAATCAGAAGTTGGTACGAAGAATAAATTCGCCTAGCAATAGATAATGACGTCAATAGCTAGTATTAAACTTTTGGCGTATGTCGAAAAGAATATTTGATGATTGGAAAGTCTTGGTAGAAAATAGATAGGCAGCGACCTATCGGTAGTACAGTTTTGTCAGCATCTTGGATTTTCCAATTCCCACTTATTTTTTATTGGGTGTCAGATAAGAATATATAATAGTCATTGCCCCAATGGTCAAACAAATGTAGTTTAACCATTCTAAATGAATACCGCCATTCGGGATTATTTCAGGTAAATTTCGTGAGAGCGAAGCTAATGCGGTTATCAGAAAGGCACAACAAATAACATGAAAGCTTTTTCTTGGTTTGTCTTCTAAAGGTTGAGCATTTTCATTTTTGATTAGGTTTCCTATAAATATTTTATACTCATCACTAAAATAAATGTTATTACTAATTACATTCTTCCATGAGTCTTGAAATGCCCTTTTTTGAAATGCGCTCGTAATACCTTCCAACCATTCACTCCAAGTCGCTTCGTCAATTTTTCCAGTTTTATGTAACATATACTCTTCACAACACAAATCAAAATATGCCTGCATGTATTTTAATATTTTGTTTTTTTCTTTTTCTTCGATACGTTCATCATTTATATCGAAATCGTCGTGATTTATTTCATATGGAAACTCTAATATTATCGCTTGATATCTACGAGTATAATCAGCGAAGAAAGTTAATTGATGTTGATTTTTGAAATGTTTTATCGCTATCAGTATAGCTAAAGAAGGTAAGATAACTTCAATTACCTCAATGAGTGTTTTTTCTTTATGGAGCAGGTAACAAGTAATGACAACAAGGGTAAATACACCTATCCAAACAGTATTGTTGTGTAATTTATTCAGAAAAGTTTTCATAATCAAAGTGTTTACCAGTTTTAATAAAATGGTAACTCATAAAACTTAGAAAATACAATGAAAGTAAACCTATCACTATATTCTTCATGATTAATATTATCTTACTATTTTCAACTATTTGTTAATCATTACTATTTATGTACTCATTCCAGTTAGCCATGGCCTCAACCATTGGATTGTAATCAGTTTCGCTAATCTCGAAAGGCATTTCACTTCTTCCATTGTCAGACATTTCGATAAGATCTTTATTTAACCCGTTTTGAGTAACTAGCTCATCTAGAGCATCTAAGGCACATTCTTTATCATCAAAATAAGTTGACTCAAAATCTAACTTTTGTTCCTTAGTCAGCCATGTAGTTTTACTCTCAGGTTTTCTCACTTCAACAAACTCATACATAAATGACATACTATTTCCAATTACTGTGTTGATACATTTCTTGAAAGGTTTTTTTGTTTGTTTTTTTACTATTTGTTTTGCAACGATAACCTCTTTTTATACGCTGCGCCCAACCTCTTTCACAATCATTATATTCATCAGAACCAACAGCATAAGGATTATCATAACATTCTGATTTAAACCCTTTGTTATATGCATCACTGCTATTTTTATCGACCATAAATTTCCTTTATTTATTTTCGTTGACTAAAAACTATCGTTAACTACTAACCATTCATCTTCAGGAACATGGTCTAGTGTTACTTTCGTGCTTTTTTATTCCCACATCCCTATTCTGCAATTTACGGGGGTGTTAGGTGTCAATTTAACTTGCCCCCACCCTTTAAGTCCTATTGCTAGTTGATTTTTTGACGTTTTAATACCTAGAATTAAATATGATTCTTTATTCAATTTACCGTTAAAAAGAAATAGGTCGCCTTCATCCAATTCCGATGCTTGCTTTCTAATTAACGCAATACGATCTCCTGTAGTTTGACATTCAATATGAACATGGATTAAAGATTTACATTTAGGGCAACGCCAAGTATCTTCTACTTCATCGCTGATTTTAGTTGATTCGCATTCAGGGCACATATATGTCTCTGAGGGATATCTATTAATTTTACTCATTGATACCATTTCTTACTCTCTACCGTTAGGTTTATTGTATTTCTGAAAAGTTTGGCCGCTGTAGCTAACAGTTCATAGTGATTGATACTTCTAATTTAGTTAAAGAATACGTTCACGAGGAATCTACCCGACTTTAAAAGTAAGATGGCGTGCAGCTATATATCCTTTATACATTGCTTCTGCTTTTTTATTAGCGTCTTCCATACTTCTAGCATTGATAATCTCTTCACGTTTGTCCTTACCTTTATTTAATACAACACAAAACATAACATCACTCATATTTATTACAGGTGTAATAACTATAAATGATGTACTTTTATTGTCAATGATAAATACACGTGTAACAATGTGAACTATGATGAAAATAGAAATAGATATTAAGCGTGGCGCACCTAAAAAGCCAGAAAATGAGAAGCGTGATAAACGGCTCGGTGTTATTCAATTAACTGAGGACGAGCTTAATAGCTACGTAGAGTCAGCAGCTTTAGAAGATAAAAACAAATCAGATTGGGTGAGAGATACACTTAACGCTCAGGCTAAACGCACCCTGAAAAAGAAAGGTAAGAAGTAGCTGTCTATTCCAATATAAGGACAAAATATTGTTTTTATTGTTAACCAGCGAACGAAAGACCGCTATTTAAAAAGGTTAACCAAGGCTATTGAAGCACATAGCCTTGGTATTGATGCCTGGACGATAGATGAGAATTAATTATCTCGTGGATCACTTAATAGATAAACAAATATAGCAATACTACCTGCTAGCAGTATTCCTTTAAATCCTCCGCTAAAAGCGCTTGGCAAGCCCAAGTGAAAATAATAATTTATTATAAGTGGCAGAAAATAAAGTAGAATAACTAAATAATAAAAAGTATTTATCGCTATTTTTTTTGTTTTTTGCATGATATTGAATCCTAATCAGTGAATAGTTTCAACATTAGACCAAGGAAAATATAGCTAATATATAGTTAAGTGATTATATGCGAATATTTATCGCAACCACTTCCACTTTGCTAATTACCTCTGTAAAAGATTAAATAACAAATCTAACTTTATATCCTTTGGGGCATTTTTTGACCGCTTCATTGCTTTTGACTCCTAAAGACACTGTACAAACCTTTTTATCATGAAAAAAGCGAGGGACACTGGCATCAGGTATTGGCTTACGGTTGGTACTTGATATTAACTCTACTATTTCCAGTATTTGCTGCCTACTCTCTGCAATTTCACCTTGCAACCTCCTTTTTTCAACTTCGTTATAAACAGTAAAGCTTATTAATAGTAAAATAAATACGCTTGCCATTATTGTTTTGCTTTTCATTTAGATACTTCTTTTGAGTTAATTGTTATTACGACAGTAAATCTTATTCCAATTCAGTAAACTATCCGGAAATCCCTGACAGTTCGATTATTTACTTCATGAATTTAATAATACTTCTTTCAAAGTAAAAACACTCTAGCCATGCATCACCAGCTTACTCTAGCTAAGGACAATTATCTTCAATAAATAAAGGATTATGAGCGGCCTCTTGCCCCCCTTAAAAATATGGGCTACCAAGCCATTTAGTAGTTACTTTTGATTTATTCATATTAATGTATTAACTATTTTTATACGTAAGTATTAAACATTAACATACAAAGGTGTTTTTTTAAGTTGTTGTTTTATATTGGCGTTTTTGTATCTTTGTGTTTTCTGTTTCAACACCAATTAGTCAGTAGGTGTTGGAACAAATTTAACACCCACAGGAATTAAAAACACTTTCACCGATAATAAACCATGCATTTGTGGCTGCTGGAAGCCCACCAAGATAAACTGCATCTATATTAGCGGCAACTATACTACAGCTTTTATCTAATAAATTTCTTTGTTCACAAATACTTATACAAAAACGACCACGCTTCCCTTTATGAACTTTAGAGTATTGATAAACAATATCGATTGATTCTTCTATATCGCTATCTTGATTTAATAAATGAATACTGCCGTCAATAACGGCATGAGGTTTGGCCTCATATTCAAGATAAACTCTTTCAGATAATTCTTGTAATTTATTGCCACAGATAGGGGGATCGACATTATCTTGCGCATAAGAAACACAGCTGAACCATAGAGTGATTACACATAACGTTCTTATTAACATAATTTAAGTCACAATTAATATTTAATAGCTATGAGTATAGATAAATAAATTTGCTATTCCAACCCCATTGCAGGAACAGTTTTATACAAATTATTTAGCGTATCTGTTAACCGTTGATGATTAGGAATAATATAAATATCTGTCATATCATCACTTAAATGACCATAGCCATTTGTAAAACGTCATAATCAACACCAGAATTAGACAGCATGCTAGGAGTACTTTTTTGCCCTGAAGGGCTGTTACATTTTTTAAAACCGCACTTCTTGAATAAATCTAGAACATAGTTCTCCATGCTTGCTCAAACCAATGTCTCTTTAACGCCATCTTTAGTTTTATATTTCTTATTATGGAAAGACAGCCGGTACTTCTATCAGTTTTTTGAGTAGTCAGACTTTATTCTAAATATTGATATAAGCTGACCGGATTTAGTAAAAACATTTTTAACTTGTAAGTAACAAGTTACGGTAACCTTTGTTAATGATCCAAATAAAAACCAAATAAGTGCAACATTTCTTTAAGAAAATACGCACATATTAGCATTAGCTAATATGTACCTTAATTATGCATTGTTTTCAACTTTACCAACACTTGACGTTTCCCTTTATAGTCGCTGACGGCTTCTTATATTGGTCTAAATCTGACAGGGTTATGACCATTTTTCAAATGGCATTATTTACCCTTAATTACACCGAATTTCAATATAGAATTTATATCAAACAGTAAAATCTAGAGATATTGGTTTTGTTGGTGATAGTGGAATAATAGATCAAGATAGATTTGGAGGCGTTTACGTTAGCTAAAATCTACATTAAGGAAATTGCATTAATAGGATGACCGTTGTACGGAAGTAACCGTCTCTCCAAACAAACTCGAATTTTCATATCACAGTTAGACAAAGTAATAATTAAGTAATTAGCTGGTTACATTGTTACTTGCTATGAATCGCTGCTCCCACAGGCCCCCCCGAGAAACCAAGCTGTAACCAATTCCACTGTAATAATAAAGGGTCACCTTGTAATAACTCTTTAATCACATTTAATTTGCTCATTAATATATCAATATTCTCAATCAATCCGTAGCTCTCTCATTGATTCACTTCGTCCATTACTTTCCGTCGGTTTTTGTTGTTATTCACAAGTAATATTAATTATACCTTGGCTTTATTAAGCTATCTGTTTTCATAAGTACATGGATTTCTTTTTGTATTGTTGTTCAAATTCAGGGTGTTAGGTTGTTCATGGGCTGGCATTAGGATGACGTTAGGAATAAAAGATTAAACTAAGTATGCAACAACATAAAAGGAGAAAGATTAATGTTGAAACAGAGTAAACGCAGTATTCCTATTGCGACAAAAGACGAAATCATCCGCCTAGTAAGTGAAGGCTTCACCCATAGTTCAATAGCAAAACATTTAGGTATTAATAAAAACACAGTAACTAATGTATTACGCCGTGAACGAGAGAGTAAATCACAAAATGAACAACAATTATTGGATGTCATTTTAAACCGAATTAAAGAGGTTAATGGATGAAAATAAAGTTTAGTGAAGCAGAATTCGGTTACATCATGGACACTGCTCAAGTAGAAAATAAGTCGGCAGTTCGCGTTGTGCGAGACTGCATTAATCGAGTAATTAATCAAAATACAAACCAAAAAGGAAGTATAAAA
>Ga0105356_10002692_pt1 | contig 17672 bp, 18 predicted proteins | sample GOMGulsemesocosm_3_FD_83502 | JGI IMG/M metagenome (GOLD analysis project Ga0105356, IMG submission 83502) | Methane-oxidizing microbial communities from mesocosms in the Gulf of Mexico - GOM9D Gulf of Mexico | ecosystem: Environmental > Aquatic > Marine > Cold seeps | place: Gulf of Mexico...
CAACGAGTCTCGGACTCATTCTGGGAAAAGTGGATCCACTCCGATTGAAAGCTCTGTCGAAAAAGTAATCGACATCAATGATTATCGATGGGATAAACACTGTCGTGGACTATTTGAGCTTCCAATTGCTGCTTGAATTTGAAATTCGCCAGGGACAGGTAAAGCCAGGCTTTAGTAAAAACCGAACGTTCTTTTTGTAAGTTGGAAAAGGTTGTGCTAAGCTGATCCGAAGTTGAATAGCCGAGCCTTATTATGACACCTGCGAGATCCGTGCCTACAAAACGAAGAACTCAGGCCGAAAGAACCGCAGAAACCAAAGAAGCCCTGTTAAAGGCAGTGCTTGATGCCGTCTATGAGGAAGGTTGGCAAGGCCTGCGCTCTGCGGCAATTTCCAAGCGGGCAGGGGTTTCTGTGGGGGCGCAAACCCATCACTTCGCAAGCAAGGGCGATCTGGTATTTGCTGCAACGGCAAAAGTGATGGATCGTTATTTTCCATCGAAAGAGGAAGAGTCTAACCCTGACGAATCCAATCGGGATCGGTTAAGTCGTTGGCTTAAGACCTCATGGGCTTTTTGTCAGGAACGGAAAGTGAATATGCTGTGGCTCGAGTGGCTAGTGGCGTCCCGCTGCAATCCCGAACTAAAGAAATCTATAAAAACCCGAGATCATGACATTTTAACCGTAATCCCCAAGCAACTAAGTGAACATTGTAGCGAAAGTTCAAGTGCTGCGGAGGATCTTGAAGATCGACTCAAGTTAACGATTTACATGATGCGCGGCATGCTGATGGAACAGGCGCTCAGCAGCAATTCCAAAGAACACGACCGTTTGTTTAATCGCTGGAAAGAGATGGCCTTTCCAGAACTGGGAGAGTAACTATGGCCGAATTGAATGTATTTGAGAAAACCAAAATCCAGATGCAGCTGGTTGTGCCGCTCATCAGAGATCTTCAGGCACAACTCGGCGATGAAGTGGTGCTTGAGGCGTTACAGCGACGGCTGGATGAGAGAATCGCCAAAGCAAAATCAAAAGCCCGCACCGATGTAGAGCCTGAGAAACGCCTAAGCGCCATTGCCCGGGATTTTGCCAGGTTTGCTGGTGGTGATGATGTACTTAATTACGAGGTAATTGCCAGCAGCGGTTCGGACCATATGGCATTTGATGTGACCAGCTGTGCCTATGCCAAATTGATGAGTTCACTGAATGCTAATGATCTCGGTCATCTTTTGCTTTGTAGTGAAGATCATGTCGCGGTTGCAGGAGCGGGTACTCGCTTAGATCGAGCGGAATCCATTATGCAGGGTGGCAGTAAGTGCACCTTTAGGTTCGACGCGAGTGGGAAGGATTTGTCTTAAGGGGAATGGAAAGATGAGAACCGAAGAGTATGCAAGTCGAGACGGCACTGAACTGGCCGAGCTCGTTAGAACCAAGGAAGTCAAACGATCAGAGCTGTTAGAAGCGGCGATCGAGGTTGCGGAGCGCCAGGATCCAAAGCTGAATGCGATATGTCATAAGCCCTATGATCAAGTGTTAGAACAAGTTAAAGCGCTAGATGACTCACCGGCCAGTGAAGCGCCGTTTGATGGCGTCCCTTTTTTAATCAAAGATCTAGGCCTTGAATATGAGGGTTTTCCGCAACGTTATGGCTGCCGGGCGCTTAAAGACAATGTCAGCACCTTCACCGATACGTTAGCAAGTAGATTTGTTGGGTCAGGTGTGAGTATTTTTGGACGAACGACCACGCCAGAGTTTGGTTTGATCGCCGTAACGGAATCTGAACTTTACGGTGATACGCGTAACCCTTGGAATCTTGATTACACACCTGGCGCTTCTTCCGGCGGTTCTGGCGCGGCGGTGGCGGCGGGGATCGTGCCCATGGCTCACGCTAATGACGGTGGTGGTTCCATTCGAATTCCTGCATCCTGTTGTGGCCTGGTGGGCATGAAGCCCTCAAGAGGCCGCGTGCCGTCGGGACCCCACGTCGGTGAGATGGCGGGAGGCTTTGCTTGCCAACACGTGGTCGCGCGCAGTGTTCGCGACTGCGCAATAATGTTAGATGCAACCTCCGGCCCTGAAGTGGGCGATATCTACACTGCACCGCAAGTTAACGGGCCCTATAAACTGGAGGTAGAAAAAGATCCTGGTTCGCTGCGCGTTGCGTATTGGACACGTTATTGGCAACGCGATGAAGCAACGGATCCAGAATGTGTTGCTGCGGTTGAAGCCACAGCCAAACTGCTCGAGAGTCTGGGTCATCGCACTGAGGAGAAAAGACCGGAGTTGGACCTCCTTGAGTTACAGGGTTCTTTTGACGTGCAGTGGGCAACCCTGGCTGCCAGTAGCGTCAATCCGATTTTGGAAGCTCATGGGGGAGTGGATCCCGCCACGCTGTTTGAACCCTTTACCTTGGAACTCGCGCAACTTGCAACCGAGGCCACGGCCTATGATCTTGGCATGGCTAGAAACCGACTGTTTGATGCCGCAAGGGTCATGGGCCGCTTCCATGAAAACTACGACATATTGGTCACGACGGTGCTGGGTACACCGCCACTCGAAATTGGCGAGTGGCCTCGAGATAGCGCCCGAATCAGTCGGTCGGGTTCAAGAGCGGATCGCTTTATGCTTTGTTCTTATTTAATGAATGCCACAGGCCAGCCTTCCATCACGTTGCCATTACATATGACGAGCGATGGTTTACCCGTTGGCGTGATGTTTACCGCCGCTTACGGCCGTGAAGACTTATTGTACAGACTTGCTGGCCAAATAGAGCGAGCCCAGCCCTGGTTCAATATCACGCCCCCTAACTTCGCTTAACTGGGTTACGACACTATGACAATCGATCTTAATGCAGCCAACGAACTACTCACCACTACCCGGGCTGTGCGCCGGAGAATGCGCTATGACAAACCGGTAGATCTCTCAATCATTGAAGAGTGCGTCGACATTGCCCTGCAGGCGCCGTCGGTATCCGATGCGAAGAAGCATGCAGGACCCCATGACATGTATCCACACTTTGTCGTGGTGGACGATGAAAAATTAAAGGCAGGCATTGGCGCCGTCTATTTCAAAACCCGGAGGTTGTGAATATGGTAAAAGAAACAATTTTGGTGACAGGAGCCACAGGTAAGCAGGGTGGAGCAGTTATTAAAAATCTTATTTCGTGCGTCGGACTCAATGCGAACCTACGTATATTTGTTCGTGATGCCAGCAGCCCATCCGTTAAAAAATTAGCAGCATCAGGCGTTGAAATCGCTGTCGGTAGCATGGAAGACCAAGACAGCATCGAAGCATCCCTAAAAGGGGATGATCGCGTTTTTCTCCTGACAATGTTCAACTTGAGCAGCGGAGAAAAACCACTGGATGAAGCTCGTAGAGGGAAAAACTTTGTCGATGCAATGGTAAAATCGAACAGCCTTAAGCAGGTGATTTTTTCAACCCTTCCTCTTGGCGATAACTACTATGAGGCTATTGGTAAGCATGAGGTTCAACAAGCGTTGATTAGCGCCTCTCTCCCACTAACAACGGTTAGTCCAACGTTCTACTTAGAAAACTTTCTTGATGTCTGGCCCGCCGTACGCATAAACCCGGAAGATTCAAAAAATCTCACTTGGGGCTGGTTGCCTAGCACCAAACCACTGGTAATGCCAAGCATATCATTGAACGATTTTGGTGTAGCGGTTGCCGCTTTGTTTGCAGAGCCAGTAGAGCAGAATCTCGGAAGGCAATTTACCCTAACCACCGTTGACTTACCCATTACTGACTTTTGCCAAAAACTGAGCAAGGCGGTGGGCGCTAATGTTTCTTATGAGCCTATAAGTCAAAATGTGTTAGAGAATCTACCTTTTCCAGAAAGTGTCATCGAGGCATTCAGATACTATGGATCTGTATTAACCAATAGATCTGGTGACTCGTTAGAATTTTTTAAGGCTGCACTACCTGGCCCGGATTCCGTGCAAGAAAGTATCCGCCAAACCAACATGCTGTGCGCCAAAAAAACTCAGAGCGTTGATGATTGGATACAACAGAACCAAAAGGAATTATCAAAAAACACTAGCGCGAGTCATCCGTTTTCGATAGCGCTGGCTCATGCCAATAAAGTCACCGAGAGTAAGGCAAATAACCCACATTTTCTGAAGAACGGTCAAGTATGGTAATTGCTGATGTCAGTCAAATTTACGACCCGCTGGTGTGGTGATCCTTTAGATGGTCAATGTCTGTCATGATGCTGATTTGCTGGCTTACAGACTGTTGGGTTGATCGCTGAGAAGATTTTTAAGCCGAGCAGGGCGATTTTAACCTGTTAATTCAGTCGCGTTTTAGGATTGAATGGCAGTCGCAGGGTTAAGCGGTGGTGGTTGCGCATCGATGTGATCGAGGATCTTTTGGATTATGTCTGGGTCAATGATGTACCTAGGCGGCCCCCAGCTATGACATGCATGGTGCCCCCACACAATGGGCACACGGAAATATCAATGTTAAAGACTCGTTTGAGTCGCTGAGCCCAGTTCAGAGGTGCGATTAATTCATCTGCCGATTTGGATTTTGCTATCGATTTACATTCATTTTGATCAAGTTTTGACTTGGTTTTTTTACGTTTTGTGGGAACGATGAGTTTCCTCATTCGTGCATTAGGGGCGAATATGCCGTGGTATCGAACGAGGTTGTGGCGCGGTCGGGGCACCAGCGCTGCAAGCTTGCTCAGAAAATCCAGGGGCGAGAACAAAATATGTGTGGTGCCGTTACGAAATGCGTTCTTTAGCTCATATTGGATCTTGCCATCGGCTCTGACTGTGAGTCGCTGAAGACAAATGGCGGGTCGGGTGACATATCTGGGATCAAGGGGTCTGGGATCAAGGGGTCAGGGATCAAGGGGTCAGAGCAATTGATTTTAAAGTCAAGTATCGATGGGTGAGCGCCGTTGATTTTGTAATCCGTTTTAGTGTTATATTTGTTTTTTATACACAGCTAATAGCAGCCTATAGCGGGGCAGATGACTGAATTTTAGGGGGGAAAGGTTGTTTTAGCGGGGAAGTGAGCTTGTTGGGGGGTAAGTGCGTATATTGGCTGGGGGTGGAATAGGGGGGTTATCCTTCTTATACTCTTTTTGGGTCACGGTCATACATCACAAATTCATAGTCGACTTCAAGCTCCTCTAATAACCATAGAATTCTAAGGGACTGAGAGTTTTCAAGGTGATGAAGTGTAATCATATTGGTTAAGCCACGTATGTTGATTAACGCTAGGGCGAAATGGGCAGTCGCAGCGGCTAGTCTAATGACTTTATCTGTAAAGAGGAGGTCATTTTTTGCCATCCTTAGTATTTAAGGCGCAAAACTTAACTTGGCTACTTAGCCGTCTATAGCCGTAGTCTTTAATTTCTGTGGCGGCTCAATTGAGTTGTTAGACATACAATAGGTAACTTCAGCCTCGCCAGGGATTGCCAACGACCCCAATATTCCCGCCTTTTTGTACCACCGCAGTCAGCCCCATGTCCTCTGTCTAAAACCCACTCTGTACGAATTATCAATTTTTATGAACGCACGGGTTGCCTTGTGTTCGGCTGCCTATGATAAATTTTAACGCATATTTGGTCTGACTAGTCGGCAGTTAAAGTCGCATTGTTCCGCCAAGTTCAACTCAATGAGGCATACACTATGAGTAATCTTTTTTCTGACCCGCTAATCAAGCCAAAAGATGATATAGCCGGTGTCTTCGATGAAGAAAACGGTCTGTTAGACCGGCGCATATTCAGTGACGACGACCTTTACCAACAAGAACTTGACCAAATTTTTGGTCGTGCTTGGAACTTCATGGTGCATGAGTCCATGTTACCCAATGTAGGTGATTATTTTATCAACTACATTGGCGAAGACCAGGTGATCGTAGTTAGAGACAAAACTGAAAAAATACAAGTCTTACTCAATACCTGCCGTCATCGCGGAAATGCCTTATGTCGAGCAGAGCAGGGTAATGCTAAATCTTTTGTCTGTAGTTATCACGGTTGGAATTACGACTTACAAGGTAATTTAGTCGGCATACCTGGGCGCAAAGATTACTATCGCGACGATATTGACCAAGCCAATTTAGGCTTAGCCAAAGCTGCTAAGGTAGACAGCTTTGAGGGTTTTTATTTCGCCACCTTAGACCCTGAAGCGCCCAGTTTATACGACTACTTAGGTGAGGTAGGGCGTACCGGAATATATATGATGACCGCTAACGGAGAGATAGAGGCGGTCAATGGTGTACAAAAAAATATTGTCGACTGTAATTGGAAAATAGCAGTGGATAACTTATTTGACTGGTATCACGTGCGTTACAGCCATCATTCCGCCGTTAAAGCCGGTTTGCTTGATATTGACAAAATGCTACATCCGTTAAACCAAATGGTATTACTTGGCGAATATGGCCACGCCATCAGTGGACCTTGTATCCCTGAAAAGCTTCAGCAACAAATCGACACCATGACCGATGAGCAGCGCAAAGAATTTTCAGAAGCTGATGGCAGTGTCAGGTTGCGGCCAGCATCGGCTAAGAAAAAAATGGGCGAACAGGGTGTGCGCAGTATGGGGCATCCTAATATATTCCCTAACTTGTGGGTGACTTTAAACGGCATGCAGTTTTGTCTTCGTCTGCCGCGCGGTGCTCATTCTACAGAACTGTGGTGGTTTACATTGGTGCAAAAAGACGCAACACCAGAGCAGCGTAAAGCAGTGGTACGTTTTGCTAACCATACTTTTGGCCCTGCCGGGCTGCTTGAACAAGATGATGGTGAAAACTGGACTCAAAGCTCGCAAACATCCAAGGGGCGTGCCAGTGGATTGTTAAAACATCATTTAGCAATGGCTCAAGGTCACGACATTATTGCAACGGACAAAAACGGCGCCGGTGTCATTGAAACTCACATTAATGAACACGCTCAGCGCTGGAACTATCAAGCATGGCAAGATTGGATGCAAGCGAAAGACTGGGCAGATCTAAAGCAAAACCATCGAAAAGTTCCTGAGGGAAAAATCTAATGTCAGCGATAACCCCTATGGTCAGTGAAAGCACAGACAAACAATTAGCGATGATGCAAAAACTGATATTGCAACACCAGGTCGAACAGTTTTTGTATGCAGAGGCGGCTTTACTAGATGAGCGTAAATATGACCAATGGTATGCCCTCATGGCAGATGATATTCACTATTGGATGCCCATAAGACGTACCACCACAGCAAAAGACATCGCTCAAGAATTCACTAAAATTGGTGACATAGCATTTTTTGATGACGACAAAGAGCTTTTGGGTATGCGACTCAAAAAGTTTAACTCGGGGTCAAATTGGTCAGAAGATCCGCCCTCGCGTACCAGGCACATAGTCAACAATATACGGATAAAAAAACTAGCGGACGATACAGTAAGTGTTGACTGCAACTTTCATCTCTACAGAAGTCGAATGAATACTGATATTGATAACTGGGTGGGGCGCCGAGAAGACCGACTGCGCCGAACTGAAGACGGCTTTGAGGTGTTTCAGCGACATATTTATATTGACCAAACGGTAATAAATTCAACAAATTTTTCCAGTTTGTTTTAGCCCGCGCCTATCCAGAAGTTCGGTGGGAGCCAAATACGCTACCAGGGAATCCGGAGCCTACCAACGTCATCCTACGGCTGGCTTGGTCCGACATCTCGGGGGGATCCAAGCGCACCACCAGGGAATCCGATTTTGCGCGTGACATCCTGGCCGATAAATTCCGGGATAACACTAGTTTCTGGATGATTACCAGGCATGAGAATCGATTTAATTTACTAACTGTTGGAGTACTGCAATGACCCAATTAAACGGTGAGGTCGCCATAGTAACAGGTGCCGCTTCAGGTCTAGGCAAAGCCATAGTTGAGCGCTTTATTGAAGAGGGTGCCAAGGTTTTGGCCTTTGATAATAACCAAGACAAGCTCAACAAAATGACGCAAGAGTTTGGTTGCGAGTTAAGTGTGTTTTGTGGTGATGTTAGGCGTTTATCAGATAACAAAGCGGCAGTTCAGCAATGCATAGAGGTTTATGGCAAGTTAGATTGTTCCGTCGGCAATGCGGGTATATGGGATTATTCTACCGCCCTAGACGATTTAGACGAGGCGCATTTAGATGACGCTTTTGATGAGCTATTTCAAATAAATGTTAAGGGTTATTTGCTACTAGCCAAAGCCGCACTGCCTGCACTGGTTAAAAGCGCAGGCAGTATTATATTTACCGCCTCAAACGCCGGCTTTTATCCTAATGGTGGCGGTGCTTTATACACGGCCAGTAAACACGCCGTAGTGGGCTTAATAAAACAACTCGCTTTTGAATTTGCGCCTACTGTGCGCGTAAACGGTGTTGCCCCCGGACCTATAGATTCAGACTTACGCGGCCCCACTGCTTTAGGTTTGGCTGATACTGCCATTAGCAGTTTAAATTTGCCAGACCTGGTCAGCGCGGTTCTTCCCACGGCAAAAGTGCCAACACCAGCTGAATACGCCGGTGCTTATGTCCTATATGCAAGCCGCAGAGATAACGTACCGAGTACCGGTGGTGTGCATATGTCCGACACAGGTATTGGCGTACGCGGAATAGGTGTTGTATCTGGCGGCGCAGGTTTAGTCAAAAAATATCTTTAACTTACCTTCAAATTAGGAACGAATAATGTCAATTTCAATGATAGGTTATTTAGGTTTTGAAGTCTCTGATGTAGCAGCTTGGCGAAAATATGCCACCGAGTTTGTCGGCATGATGGAAGTGCAAGCAGACGAAAATGGCGCTAAATACCGTATTGATCAACGCGACTGGCGCATCGCTGTTAGTCAGGGTGAAGCCGACGATATCGCTTACCTCGGGCTAGAAGTTCGCACCACCAATTGCCTCAATAAAATCGAGCAACAATTAGAAAACCACAAAGTTGAGTTTGTTAACGACAGCGAATTAGCTCAGCAGCGCGGTGTGCGTGAACTGTTAGTTTGCAAAGATCCAGCAGGCTTGCAAGTAGAAATCTATGTTGGCGCCACCGAACGCTTTGAACAGCCTTTTCTATCCCCCGCAGCGGTGTCCGGTTTTGTTACCGGCAATCAGGGGGTTGGCCATGTAGTGCTTGGGTCTGCTGATATGGACGCGGTCAGATCTTTTTATAGTGAGGTTTTGGGGTTTAAAATAAGTGACACCATAGGCATGAAGTTCAGTGAGGACTTTACTTTATTGTTAGAGTTTTATCATTGTAATCCGCGTCACCATTCTTTGGCTTTGGCGCCAGTCCCCACACCAAAACGGTTGTTACATTTTATGTTAGAGGCTAAATCCCTAGATGATGTAGGTTTTGCCTTAGACCGGGTCGAGGCACAAGGGGTGGAATTAACCATGTCCTTAGGCAAACATACCAATGATCAAATGGTTTCGTTTTATACCAAAACCCCTTCAGGGTTTGAGTTGGAATTTGGCCACGGTGGTGTTGCCGTAGATGATGACAACTGGCATGTCGCCCATCATCAAGCCATAAGTAGTTGGGGTCATAAACGCAGTGAGTAAGTTGTCTTTTTTTAGATTGAATTTAGTTATTAGCTAATTTTATACGGGAGTTTTCTATGCAAGAAATTACTGAGCAGTCCACAGCAAAGAGTGTAATGGTGGACGGAGTAAATATTCATTACCACGAGGCTGGTCAAGGTGTGCCTCTAGTGTTGATTCACGGTGGCGGCCCGGGTGCTGGTGGTTGGTCAAACTACAGCAAAAATATTGCGCCGTTGTCCAAGCACTTTAGAGTCATCACTCCAGATTTACCTGGTTTTGGCAGTTCTGACGTCAAGCCTGTTGGTAGTGCCATGCCCGAATGGTATGCCACTAAAATGGGTCAGTTTTTAGATGTGTTAGATATTGATAAAGCGCATTTTATTGGTAATTCTCTAGGCGGTATGGTGACGCTACGTTTAGCCATGGACAGGCCTGAAAAAGTTGATCGAATGATGTTAATGGGCCCTGGTGGTAGCATGCCTATGTTTAGCCAATTTCCAACTGATGCCATCATGACATTATTATTTTTTTACGATGGCGAAGGTCCCTCTTTTGAGCGCTTAAAAGGTTTTGCCAATCAGTTTGTTTATGATCCATCTGCCATTACCGATGATTTACTAGAGGGTCGAATGAAAGCTGCACTGCAGCCGCATATTGTCGAAAACCCACCCATGCGGCCCACTGCCGGTATGGTGATGGAAGAAGTATGGCGTGATAAACGACTCACCACCTTGCCTCACGAGACCATGATTTTGTGGGGCCGTGAAGATAAAGTTATGCCGATGGACATGGCAATGCCATTACTAAAACAGATACCCAGAGCGCGTTTATTTGTTATGCCTCAGTGTGGGCATTGGATGCAGTGGGAGCATGCCGATGAATTCAATAGCGTGGTGAATAACTTTTTAGGGGCAGCATAATGCCTTCATTTGATGTGCAAGAGATAGCCCAAAGCTTGTACCGGGCGCGCACTGACAAACAACCCATAGCGCCAATCAGTGAGCGCTATGTTGATTTTGATGTCGATGCAGCCTATGCCGTGCAAGAAATAAACAGCCAGCGCGCCTTAGAGCAGGGAGGGTATTTAGTCGGTAGAAAAATTGGCTTAACGTCTCCGGCAGTGCAAGCTCAATTAGGCGTAAACGAACCAGACTTTGGCCTATTGTGGCAACACGATGTCTTGTCTAACTCGTCAGTGTCTATGGCGCGCTTTATACAACCCAAAATTGAAGCTGAAATTGCCTTTGTCATGGCTGAGTCAGTTAATACACCTATTACCCAACAAGCTGATATGGCGGCTTGTGTAGAGTCAGCTTTTCCCGCTTTTGAAATTGTCGACAGCGCGATAGCAGATTGGCGCATTACTCTGGCCGATACCGTAGCCGACAACGCCTCCTGTGGTGCGTTTTTACTGGGTGAAAAGGGCCGCCCTTTGCAAGACATAGATCTGTATTTAGGGGGTATGGCTTTACTTAAAAACAAGCAGCAAGTATCGGTGGGGGTTGCTGCGGCCTGTTTAGGTCATCCCTTAAACGCACTCATGTGGTTAGCCAACAAAATGATTGAAGTAGGGCGGCCCTTAAGTAAAGGCGACATAGTATTGTCAGGGGCGTTAGGTCCTATGGTTGAGGTTAACAAAGGAGATGTTTTTGAAGCGCATATACAAGGGTTTGCGCCCTTAACACTGGCTTTTAACTAAATAGGTGAGGCGATGAATAAATCTCAGAGCAACGTAAAAGTGAAGGCCGCGATTATTGGTTCGGGCAATATCGGCACCGATTTGATGATCAAAATTCAAACCTTGTCGGCCTGCATAGAGTTATCGGTGTTGGTCGGTATCGATGCTAGTTCGGACGGTTTGGCTAAAGCCCGCGCAATGGGAGTTGCCACAACAGCAGAGGGAATAACGGGTTTGCTAGCAATGCCAGAGTTCGCCCAGATTCAATTGGTTTTTGACGCCACCTCGGCCGGCGCCCATCAAAAACATGCAGCAATACTGAAAAACCACGATGTACAAGTTATCGATTTAACCCCGGCAGCAATAGGCCCCTATGTTGTCCCCAGTGTAAACCTTGAAGCTTTTAAACAGGCTAAAAATGTCAATATGGTCACCTGCGGCGGACAGGCGACCATTCCCATTGTTGCGGCCATCAATGCGGTAGCAGATGTCGCCTATGGCGAAATTGTAGCCTCTATTGCATCACGTTCTGCAGGGCCTGGCACTCGCGCTAACATCGACGAGTTTACCCAAACCACCAGTAAAGCCATTGAGCAAGTGGGCGGCGCTAGTATTGGCAAGGCCATTATTGTGTTAAACCCTGCCGAGCCGCCGTTAATCATGCGCGATACCGTACATTGTTTATGTGCAGCTGTTGAACCTAGCTTAATCGAGCAAGCAGTTGCTGTTAGGGTTCAGGAGGTACAGTCTTATGTGCCGGGTTACCGACTAAAACAAGCGGTGCAGATAGAGCCAGTAAGTAATTTACATAATCCTGTTTTTAAACAAGCTTTTAGCGGCTTAAAGGTAAGTGTGTTATTAGAGGTGGAAGGCGCCGGGCACTATTTACCGCGTTATGCCGGAAACCTAGATATCATGACTTCAGCAGCATTGCGCACTGCTGAGTTTATGATGAGCCAAACGGAGGTCGCTTAAATGTCAGCAGCCAACAAATTGTTTATTCAAGATGTAACCCTAAGAGACGGCATGCATGCTATCGCCCATCAATATAGTATTGCCGACGTTAAAACCATTGCTCGTGCTCTTGACCAAGCCGGTGTTGATGCCATTGAAGTTGCGCACGGTGATGGTTTGTCGGGGTCTAGCCTCAACTATGGCTTTGGTGCCGCCACCGACTGGCAATGGATAGAGGCGGTTGCCGATGTGGTAAAACAAGCACAATTAACCACCTTGCTGCTACCGGGCATTGGCACCATTGACGATTTAAGTCGAGCTTACGAAATAGGCGTAAGATCGGTACGCGTCGCCACCCACTGCACTGAGGCGGATATATCCAAGCAACACATTGAACATGCCCGCAAATTAGGTATGGATGTTTCTGGGTTTTTAATGATGAGCCACATGTCGTCGCCACAGGCATTGGCACAACAAGCCTTATTGATGGAGAGTTATGGTGCCCATTGTATTTACGTTACCGACAGCGGCGGTGCCATGACCATGGACGATGTAGCTGCACGTTTTCAAGCTTATGATGCGGTATTAAAACCGCAAACCCAACGCGGTATTCATGCCCACCACAACCTAAGTTTAGGGGTCGCTAATTCCGTGTTAGCGGTACAAAATGGCGCAGTGAGAGTAGATGCATCACTGGCAGGAATGGGGGCAGGGGCAGGCAATGCGCCTCTAGAGGCCTTTATCGCCGTAGCCGATCGCTATGGTTGGGAGCATAACACCGACTTATTTGCCCTCATGGATGCGGCCGATGATCTCATTAGGCCGCTGCAAAAAAGGCCAGTACGAGTAGATCGCGAAACCCTAAGCCTAGGCTACGCCGGTGTCTACTCTAGCTTTTTGTTGCACGCGGAAAGAGCAGCCCAGCGTTATGGGCTAGAAGCTAATGCTATATTAATGGAGGTAGGCAAACGTAAAATGGTAGGTGGCCAAGAAGATATGATTATTGATGTAGCATTGGATCTATTGGGGCAGCGTTAAACAACCATGAAAGCCTTATCTAACTCGCCGTCTCTAGCGTTCAGTAATCCACAAAACGATGTGCGTATGGACGGCGTGTATTTTTTTGCGGCGGGTGGTGATCAGATAGCCCCGCGGTTTGCTTTAAAGCATGGCCATTACGCTTATTGCTTTATGGTTTGCCGGGGCGATTTGACCCTGCATATCAGTTTTCCTAACAAAGTATCGTACCCCCTTAATAAGGGTGACATTGTCGGTATCAGTGGCTTAGTACACCATCATTTTAGTTTGACCGGTGACGCTGATGATGAATCATCGGCGGTTGTTGAGCTTGCCCAACAACCCGTTAACAGTATTTCTGATCAGGCAGCAGTGGATTTGCTCATTGGTGTGGTGCCGTCAGAGTCACTCGCCTTATCGGGTATGGTGTTGGGTGCATTTGTGGTGAGTTGTAACGACACTCCAGATATATCTCGGCGTATTTGGAAAGCCGCTGATTTATTAGAAGATGAGTTTTTTAATGCGACTCCTGAGCTAAATCAGTCAATAATCGTGCGTCGTGTCGCCGAGATAATGTCAATCAATATGACCCGCTGGTTTGTCGTTAAAGGCAGTAGTGATTTGTTTCCTGCCAGTGGTTTGGCTAGCGATGCCGGTGTGGTGCAGGCCTTGTTTGCTTTTATGAATGACCCCTTTAAAGAATGGACCGTCGACAGTCTGGCTAAAACTGCCTGTATGTCACGTACCAAATTTTCAGAGTGTTTTAGGCGAGCCACCCAAGCCACGCCGATACAAACTATTACGCGCATGCGCCTGCGACTCATCGCCCAGCGTATGTTGCAACAAAAACTAACCGTAGATGAAGCCGCAGATTTGGCAGTGTATAGTTCTGCGTCGGCTTTTATTCGCGCGTTTCAAAAAGAGTTTGGTATTACCCCGTCGCGATGGCGTAAAGACAATTCTTTGCAACGGCTTATTCAAACTTCTGGTTAACTATGCAATGTGTCCTACTTTAAGGCGGCTATGTCCGTAATTAAGTCGCGGGATAAACGTTTAATGGATTAGACTCCAGCTTGTAATCGGAGTGACCAAGCGTTGACTACAACACCCATACCTACATTAATGTGCTACAGCTTTGGTGTGCGCAGTGCGGTACACGCAGCGGCATCATATGGGGTTGCCGCCGGTACTCTGTTAGCCGATACCGGTATCCCCTTGGCCGCCTTAAATGATTCTTACCAACGCATTAGCTTGCGTCAGGAGGGGTTGTTTTTTCAAAACTTAATTAAGGCAATAAACCAGCCCTGGATTGGCTTGAGCATCGGGCAGGCGATTAACCTAACCGATATTGGTGCTGCTGGGGTTGCCATGTTAACAGCAGCCAACTCCGCGCATGCTCATCAAACCTTACCGCGCCTTAAACCACTATTGGGCGGCCAGTTGCACTGGCGGAGACAAATCCTTGGTAACACTGCAGTGCAAAGTTTACACGAGCATTATCCCTTAGGCGTGTTGCGCAAATTTATGATGGAGCGCTATCTCGCCATGGTCATCCAGTTTGGCGTAGAGGCCAGTGGGCCGGAGATTAAACCCTTGCGAGTCGATCTTGACTATGCCGACCCTGGATATATAACTCAGTATCAAAAGGTTTTTTCTTGTCCTATAAAGTTTCAGCAACCCGTTACCCAAATTGTGTTTCCGTATCTAGAACAAGGCTATAGCTTCAGTAAGGCAGATACTCATGTTAAACAAGCCATGATTCAACTCGCGGAATCACTAGAGCAGCAGCTTTGTCGTGATATGGATATTGAACAGCAAGTTAGCGCTATGTTAAAAACGGCCTTGCCTGGCGCAGTAAACATTGAAATGATTGCTAAGGCCATGCATATGTCATCAAGAACCCTACGCCGGCAGTTAAATGTTAAAAACTGCAATTTTCAAGCTATTTGTGATCAAGTGCGCCTTGAAATTGCCAACGAAAAACTAACCAATGGCACTCTAAACTTGCAACAAATTGCACTGGCCTGTGGTTTCAGTGAAGCAAAAAACTTTGCTCATGCTTTCGGATCAAGGGGTCAGAGCAATTGATTTTAAAGTCAAGTATCGATGGGTGAGCGCCGTTGATTTTGTAATCCGTTTTAGTGTTTTTTTTATACACAGCTAAAGGAAAGGATTCCATGGCTAGACTTCCTCGTTTATATGCGCCGGGTTGCGCGCAACATATCATCCAGCGCGGTAATAATCGCCAGGCCTGTTTTTGTGATGTGGTTAACTATACGGTCTACCTTGATAAGTTAAGAGCGTATGCGGTTAGCTTTTCTGTCGCTATTCATGCTTTTGTACTGATGACAAACCATGTTCATTTGTTGGTGACACCCGAAGATGAAAATGGTGTGCCAAATATGATGCAATCACAGGGTCGCTATTATATGCGTTATATCAACACTACTTATAGACGCACCGGTACATTGTGGGAAAAGCGGTATAAATCGACCCTGGTTGATAGTGAGAAGTATTTGTTAACGGTTTATCGATACATTGAATTGAACCCTGTGAGATACAGGGGTCGGCTAATAGGAGGGTAGAGTCCTTAGGTTATGGCGGCGACAGAAAATCTCAAGCCTATAGAGTGAGAGTGAAAAATCAATTAACCTGACCCCTTGATGACATACTCGTGTAGTGCCACGCATGCCGCGTCCCGTTCTGCACAACGACATCTCCGGCCTCAAGATCAACAAACTCACCATCGTCCAGTTCAAGGCGCATGGTGCCTTCGAGCAAAATGCCGTAGTCAACTGAATCTGTGGTGTGCATACCCCCTGTACCGGGTTCCATATGTTCCATCATTCCCGGCAGTTCTGATTGCATGCGCTGGATAGCCTCTTCAGTATCGTCAGCCTCGCGGTTGTCCGGATCGAACTGTACGATGCGAACCCGGGTGCTGCCGACGGCAGGGAATATAGACGTCCACCTGGACTTATGCTCAGCCTTGTAATCCGGGTTCAGGGGAACTTTGGTATCTGGGAAGGTTGCCCAGATTTCGCGCCATGTCATGCCAGGTGCTTCAACGACGTGATCGGGTTCCCCCACCTCAACAAACACTGATTTACCTTGTTCATTGTGACCTGTAACCACTCTCTCATGTTTTATTCTCCTGCTAGATTCTCGTGTAATGCTAATGCCCGACTCATTCCTCGATCGCGGGCAATCGATCTCTCAGTACGTTTTTGGCGATCTTCTCAAGGGTGGAGCGGGGCAGTTCCTCCACCACGTGCACGCTCCGCACGACCTTGAAGTCGGGCAGATTGACCCTGCAGTGCCCAATGATCTTCTGTTCGAGTTCATCCGAACTGAGCTCTGCTCCCGTCGGGCTGGGGATGACAAACACGACCGGCACCTCGTCGAGCATGTGGTGTTTCTGGCCGACAACAGCGCACTCACCGACGAGACCGGTCTGCATGATGACCGTTTCAATTTCGGAGGCCGCGACATTTTCGACGCCAACCTTGAGCATGTCCTTGTCGCGATCACAGAAATAGAGCCAGCCATCCTCATCAGACCTGACGATATCGCCTGTATCAAAGAAACCGTTTTCATCGAAAGACGATTCATTCGCTTCCGGATTCCGGTAGTACTCCTTGAAGAGGCTGACGCCCCGAACTCCCCGGATGTAGAGATGGCCTTGTTCTCCCAGCCCGCACAGCGAGCCATCGGGCCTGCGTAGCTCAATCTCGTAACCGGGTGCAGCGCGCCCGATCGTTCCGGGCGGGCCCAGGTGATCCGGGTCCGCCACGGTCCCCTGGGTCAGCGTTTCAGTCATGCCCCACAGTCCGAGCGTCGGTACACCAAACATCGCTTCTATTTCCGGCACACGTGCACCCAGGCTCCAGAGCCGCATCTTATGGTCAGGTACCGGCTGCCCGGCAATTGCTTTGATGGCAAACGGGATCATCGATGCCCAGGTAACACCGTGCTCCATGATCACCTGCCAGTATCGTGACGCAGAGAACCTCGGCTGGACGACGATGGTCCCGCCGGACCAGTGGGTCGACAGCATCGAGTAGCCCTGGGCGTTGGTGTGGAAGAGGGGCATGTAAATGAGTGTGATATCGTCTTCGCGCAGGCGATAGTGCTGGGCCGATGTCTTGCCTGCCCAGATACCGTTGCCATGGGTCCAGAGCACCGCTTTCGGTCTTGAGGTGGTACCGGACGTAAACTGAACGCTGAGGTTGCGTGCCGGGTCAGGTCGAGACAGGTCAATGGGCTTGTTACCGGGCAGCTCATCGAAGGGTATTGCATCGATCGAACTGATGATCTCGTCGACATCTTCCCGCGGTTCACCGGAGTCCGTGTCGGTGACGGCAATAAACCGCAGGTGGGAACATGACGCCCTGATCAGCTCGGCATACTTCGGCTGGGTCAGGGCACACACAGGTTCAACCACTTCCTCGAAGTAGCTGAGATCCCGGGCGACACACCGCGTGTTGGTCGATACCGCCACCGC
>Ga0105356_10002702_pt1 | contig 17615 bp, 13 predicted proteins | sample GOMGulsemesocosm_3_FD_83502 | JGI IMG/M metagenome (GOLD analysis project Ga0105356, IMG submission 83502) | Methane-oxidizing microbial communities from mesocosms in the Gulf of Mexico - GOM9D Gulf of Mexico | ecosystem: Environmental > Aquatic > Marine > Cold seeps | place: Gulf of Mexico...
CTCGGCGAGCACATCCCGTACGATGAACTCTATAATTTATATCAGCAAAGCTTGCTTGAACTGTCTGAGAAATTATCAATAGAGCCGATATTAAGGCGCTTTGAAAATACACTATTAGAGGAATTAGGGCTATCTATTGATTATTCGTTAATTTTTGAACAAAATGAAACGCATTTTTATTATTTACCTGAACAAGGTTTTATCCCCGTAACAGAAGAGCCATCAAAGGCATGTTATGAAAAGACACACTTGATAGCGATCGCTCAACAGAAATTTTCTGAGCAAACGGTAATGCAAACCTATAAAAAATTAATGCGCCAGGTACTAAATCATGTACTAGGCGGCAAGCCCCTAAATAGCCGTAAGCTATTTACCAAAAGATAGAGAATATAGATGAATGATATTTTATTAGGTATTAATGTTGATCATATTGCGACATTACGTCAAGCAAGGGGCACGACCTACCCTGATCCAGTTCATGCTGCAGCCGTAGCCGAACATGCGGGAGCTGATGGTATAACCATCCATTTACGTGAAGATCGTCGTCATATTCAAGACCGTGATGTTTATGTAATGAAAGAGACATTGCAAACCCGAATGAATTTGGAGATGGCTGTTACTGATGAAATGTTGGCTATTGCTTGTGAGGTTAAGCCGGTATTTTGCTGTTTAGTGCCTGAAAAACGAGAAGAGTTAACCACAGAAGGCGGCTTAGATGTTGTAGGTCAGCAAGATAAGATTAATCAGGCTGTGGCAAAGTTGGCTGCTGTCGGTGTGTTAACTAGCTTGTTTATCGATGCTGATAAAAAGCAAATAGACGGGGCTGTACTAAGTAAAGCACCATTTATTGAAATTCATACTGGTCATTATGCTGATGCGACAACTGAAGCAGAACAAGAGAAAGAACTTGCTCGCTTAATTGAAGGTATTCAGTATGCACATGCACAAGGATTAAAAGTAAACGCTGGACATGGTTTAACCTATTTTAATGTTAAACCTATAGCTGCAATTCCGGAAATTATTGAGTTAAATATTGGTCATGCCATTATTGCTCGTGCTGCGATAGACGGCTTAGATAAAGCGGTTAGAGATATGAAACAACTAATGTTAGAAGCAAGAGTTTCATAAGTTATGTCTGTCGTGGGCATAGGAACTGATATTCTTGAAATCGCCCGGCTTAGTAAAATGTCTGGTGCTGTACGTGAAAAACTATCGCGACGATTATTAACTGAAAACGAATATCAAAAATATCAAAAATTATCTTTTCCAGTTCCATTTTTAGCAAAACGATGGGCTGGAAAAGAAGCGGCAGCAAAAGCGCTAGGCACTGGCATTGCTGATGGTGTCTCTTTTCAGCAAATAGAGATTGTTTCTCAAGATAATGGTAAGCCTATCCTAGAATTAACTGGCAGAGCTCTTGAGTTAGCTATAGCGCTTGGTGCTAAGCATTGGCACATATCATTATCAGATGAAAAAAATTACGCCACAGCATTTGTTGTTTTATCAGAATAAGTTAACGTAGATTGCTCCTCGTTTAATAAAAAATCCAATCTGGTCTTTATAATTTGTCCTATACTTAAGAGAGCTACGCTTACAACAGCTCTCTTATTTGGTGAACGTCAAACAAAAAGGACTGAGAGTCAGATTCTTTTAAACAATGGAAGTGTGTTATGCAGTCACAAAAACAACCTATCGTAGATAGAAGGCACGAGGCTCCTGAGCAGTCTGTTTGGTGGTCAAAATTATCTTTAGCACAAAAGTTTTCTGCTAGTAGTCTAGGCAAGTTTGGCTATGAATTAACTTTCGTTAGGAATGAAAATGGCCGAAGTTTAGCTGTATTAATTTGTAATGGCGGTACTGCGGTTATTACTGAAGATGGTGATATCGATACGTCTCCTGACCTGTATGTTAGAGGTTGAACTTTAACGCAGTATAGCGGTACTATGATTATTTTTTAAGATGGTGATACCGATACTTCTTTGGACATCTCCGACAGGGATTGAATGTTAGCCGAAGTTTAGCCGTATTAATTTTTAATGGTGGTACTACTGTTATTCACTAATATGGTGCTATTGATACTTTCCTGGTGCCAACGCCTGAGATTGAACCTTAGTCAAAGCTTTCAACTAGTTTATCTGGATTTCTGAAATTCGTTTGAATACTTCTGGAGCGTAGCTTACAACATTTTCTATATGTTCAAAAAATTCAAAAAACTCCGGCTCCAAATCGTCTATACCGGCACCTTTCTTTAATTCTGTTTCTAAATGATGTGTCATTTTTCCTAAATTTGGCACGCCAGAATAACAGCAAGCACCATTAAGCTTATGCACTAATATTTTCAATTGCTCGACATCTTGTGAGGTCAGTGCTTCTGAAATTAGTTGCTTGGTTTCTGGTAGGCTAGTCACTAGGCCTTTTAACATATCTTTTGCTAACTCGACTTTTTTTCCTGCACGTTGTAATGCTAATGGCCAGTCGATTACTTTTGTTAGCTTATCCTCACAATTTACTGTCGTTGAGAAAGCTTCATCAGAAGTAAGAGGGCTTTCAGTTTCTTTATTTACGATGTTTTCAATCGTTTTAGCTGTACGTTTAGTTCCAAGTAAGTCGAGATCACAATATTCGTAGATAGTATGTCTTAACATTGCCTCATCTATTGGCTTAGTCATGTAAGAGTCAAATCCCTGTTCTAGCAATTTGTCTTTTTCATTACTTAGTGCGTGCGCAGTTACGGCGATAATTGGTGTTTTGTCATTGAATGTTTGCGCCTTAATATTATTTAGGGCTGACACTCCATCCATCACTGGCATTTGAATATCCATAAATATCAACGCAAACTTTTCGTTTTTGCATAACTCAACGGCTTCTTTACCATTAGTTGCGATGATAACTTCACATACTTGTTCAAGTAATAGGGCATTTATCAGTTTTAAATTAGCATCATTGTCATCTACTGCGAGCACTTTTATTGCAATTTTATTTTCTAAAACATTTTGCAAAGTCGTCGTTAAATCAAAGTTTTGTGGTACTAATGCTTTGCTTAATCTTTCAGGAGTTAATGGTTTACTTAAACAGCTCTGTGCACCAACTGCAATTAATGCTTCCTGTAAATTAGGTGAGTTACTATTAATAGCTAAATGAACAGAAGAAACCTGGCTTTGTAGGGAAGTAATTAATTGTTTTAACTCATTTAATGCTGTTGGTGTGACATCATGGCCAATTAATGCATAATCGAAATTATCGTCTTGCGATAAAGCATTACTCACTTGTTCTAGACTGGTCGCTGGCGATACATGCATTTTCCAGCTTTCCAATACCTCACTGGTTGCTATTCGGCTATGTGTATGAGGTTCAAAATACAAAATGCGCTTATTCACCAATGAAGGTAGACTCAGTATTGATTCATCAGGGATTGGATTGACTTCACATTGAAAAGTAAACCAGAACGTTGAACCACTTTTTTCATCGCTAATAAAGCCAATATCACCACTCATCTCATTGACTAAGCGTTGAGAAATAACTAACCCTAACCCGGTACCACCATATAAGCGTGTGACACTTTTATCTGCTTGACCGAACGCTTCGAAAATTTTCTCTTGCTGTTCTACACTCATACCAATACCAGTATCATTCACTGTGACTTTGATCACCGCTATCTGTAAGTCGATGAACTCACTATCAATATCGATATTTACTGCGCCTTTATCAGTAAATTTAATGGCATTACTGGCTAAGTTGATCATGATTTGCTTTATTCGCATCGCGTCGCCAATCATGGAGTCTGTTAGTTGAGGAGCGACTCTAAGTGATAACTCAATATTTTTTTTATGGGCACTTGGCGCTAACAAATTAATGGTTTCTTCAACTGTTTCTCTAATGGAAAATGGAATTTTTTCTATGACCATTTTTCCTGCATCAAGCTTAGAAAAATCGAGAATATCATTAATAATCGCCAACAAGTTAGCTGCAGATCGTTCGATAGTTTGCAAGTAATCTCGTTGTGTATCAGATAGCGGTGTTTTAAGTACCTGTCGGGTAAAGCCTATTACACCATTTAATGGGGTTCTTAATTCATGACTCATATTGGCCAAGAATTCGGACTTAACCTTATTGGCATCTTGTGCTTTACGCTTTGCGATATCTAACTCAACGTTTTGAATCTCAAACTGTTCTAAACTTTCTCTTAAATCTATGGTTGCTTGATCAATGCTGCGTTGCATCTCATCATGGTAATCACCCAATGATTGAGCCATTGCATTGACCCCATTTTTAAGAAAGTTTAACTCACCAATAAGTTGGCCAGTAATACGGCTTTCGAGCTTGCCTTCCCTGATCCTATCAACAGCTTGAACCATTGAGTTAACTGGCCGGGTTACATTTCTGATCAGTCGAATAGAACAAATACCACTGATTAAAGCGCCCAAAATTACAATGGCAATGGCAATGAATAATTGCTTTTGTTGATCATATTTGATTTTGTGTTTATTAATTTGCATAGCAATGTATCCAGCATATGCAGGTGTGGCTGAGTTATTGCTGGCATCATCACTATGATCGTTTTCATGGATTATTGGCGTGCGAAAAATTATATAGTCATCTGTTTGTTCACTAACTGTGCTTGCAGGCATATTTTCGCCAGCGTTAAGCCGCATTAACTCAGTATCGCCATGATAAGCGCTAGTAACAAACACCTGATTGTCTTTAGTGAAAACAATAATGCTTTTAATGATGGTAGATTGACTACGATGGGCAAAACTCACTAAGTGACGAAGTTTGTCTCTTTCTCTATTTATAATGGATTCAGTACTGGCTATAGCTAATGGCTCGATAATGCTTCGAGAGCGCTCAACCAGTACATCATTGAGTTCGATATACCGGCTATAAGAGAAGTAACCCGCTATTGTCAAGCCAATTAAAGTGGTTGGTACAATAGTGAGTAAAATAACCCAGTCTTTTAGACTTAATTTTTGCATTATTTAGTGAACGTAAGCCGAAGATTTTTGTATAATAATCCTTATCATGGCACAACATTCAATAAATTTATAGCGCTTCGCTGGTATCCACGGCAAGAGCATTGTAAATATGTGGCGTCTAGGTTTACATGCAAAGACGTTATTTTTTGAACTAAGCTACGTAGCTAGTTAAAAATTGAATTGAAACCTAGTGACTTAAGTATAGAAAATAAACTAAATGTGCTTTTATTTTAAATAAAATTAGTGGTGCTCTTGCCCTACTAAGGTATCGTTCACAATGGCCAACTTTTTCAAACCAAGTGCTAAAAAACAGTCTGGGCAAGAAATCCAGATCAAAATTAATCGATTAGATAGTAATGGTACGGGTGTAGGTATGCACCAAAAAAAGCCTGTTTTTGTTGATGGTGCATTACCAAATGAAATAATAAAAGCTAAGCTAGTGGAGCAAAAAAACAAATATGCTAGAGCAAAGCTAATTTCTGTCGAAACGGCTAGTGAGCTGCGCGTTAAAGCCAAGTGCCTGCATTTTTTGAGTTGTGGGGGTTGTGATCTACAACATTTATCTTTTTTGGCCCATATAGATTTTAAAAAATTAAAAGTGACTGAGTTATTTGCTCGCAGTGGCATTGCTCAAGAATTACCATGGCAAAGTGAAATAGTAAGTGAGCCATGGCATTACCGTCGTAAAGCACGTATTGGCGTGCAATATAATAAAAATGGTGATGCTACGGTGGGGTTTCGACAAAAAGCTACTAATCAGCTCGTTGCGATTAAAAGCTGTGTAGTATTGGTTGAACCGTTAGCAACTATTTTTCAATTATTGAAAGAATTATTGGCAAAACTATCAGGGGTAAATTCTGTAGGTCATATTGAGGTAATTGCTACCGAGCAAACATCTCTTATTGTTAGGCAATTGATAAAACTATCGGCAAAAGATAAATCTATTTGGCTTGATTACGCTAAACAGTACGACTGGCAAGTATTTATTGATAACGGTAAAGAGGTGTTGCCTTTAACAAAGGTAAAACCTTTAAGCTATCACATTAATGAAAATATAGAGCTTACTTTCACTACGGATAACTTTATTCAAGTGAATCATGATGTTAATAAATTAATGGTGCAGCAGGCCATAGACTGGTTGGCACTCACTCATACCGATAGTGTATTAGATTTATTTTGTGGTTTAGGAAATTTTACTTTGCCAATTGCAGCCACGGCAGCTGACGTTATTGGTATTGAAGGTGTTGATAGCATGGTGGCGCAAGCCGGAGGCAATGCTAAAAACAATAGTATTGATAATTGTCAATTCTATCAAGCCAATTTAAATTCTGCGTGGAAGACAGAATCTTGGGCTCAGCAAACGTTTAACAAAGCTTTAATTGATCCTGCACGAGCTGGCGCTTATGAAGCATTAGAGCAGTTGGTTAAGCTAAATATTAAGCAATTATTATACGTTAGCTGCGATCCGTCAACGTTAGCGCGTGATAGTGCACTATTAATCAGTCAAGGTTATAAAATTACTAAAATTGCCTTAGTTGATATGTTTTCACAGACAAAGCATATCGAGACTATGGTATTGTTTACTCGGTAGTCATTTCTCGATAGTCATAATTTAAATAGGATTTTTAATGGTTTCGGTACGTAAATCTCACCAAATGTCTCAAACAAGTTTTGAACAATGGTTAGTTTCTTTAGAAATTAACCTGAGCAAGAGTGAAGCGATTGAAAAATTATGGCAACGAGTTAAACCTTATTTTGAAGAGCATGCCGAATGTCAAACCAAATCATTAGAAATGGTCGAAATTTTAGCTAGCTTAAATTTAGATAAAGATTCTTTATGCGCTGCATTTTTGATCCCTTTAATTCAGTATGAATGTATTGAGTTAACTTATATTGAAGAAAATTATTCCAAAGCTATTTATTTATTGTGTAAAGGCGTTGGACAAATGGACGCGATTAAAGCGCTGCAACAAAATCAATCTAACAATGTTTCCGTTAACCAAATAGACAATATTCGTCGTATGCTTTTAGCCATGGTTGAGGATGTACGCGCAGTAGTGATTAAATTAGCTGAGCGCCTATGTTATTTGCGCTTAGTTAAAAATGCAGAGGAAGATACCCGTGTACTTGCCGCGAAAGAAACCGCAAATATTTATGCGCCTTTAGCTAACCGTCTTGGTATTGGTCAGCTAAAATGGGAATTAGAAGATATTTCTTTTCGTTATCTTCATCCTGACGTTTATAAGAACATTGCTCAACAACTAGATGAAAAACGTCTGGCACGTGAGCAGTATATGACTGATTTCGTCGCTAATTTAGCAAAGGAATTAAAAGTATTAAATATTCAAGGTAATGTTTTTGGGCGACCTAAACACATTTATAGCATTTGGAAAAAAATGCAGCAAAAGTCGCTAGACTTTGAACAGTTATTTGATGTTAGGGCGGTACGGGTTGTTGTTGAAAAATTACAAGATTGTTACGGAGCATTGGGGATTGTACATACCAATTGGCAGCATTTACCCAACGAATTTGATGATTATGTTGCTACGCCAAAAGCTAACGGTTACCAATCAATTCATACTGTAGTATTAGGTCCTAATGGACGGTCGGTTGAAGTGCAAATTAGAACCCAGCAAATGGATGACGATGCGGAACTAGGTGTTGCAGCACACTGGCGTTATAAGGAGGGCAGTGCTAGTGGTAAAACTACGGGTTTTGACGATAAAGTTAGCTGGCTACGAAAAATTTTACAATGGCAAGAAGATGTTAGCGAAAGCGGCGAGTTATTAGATGAACTCCGAAGTCAGGTTTTTGAAGACAGAATATATGTATTTACCCCTAATGGTGATGTTGTTGATTTACCGGTAGGCTCTACACCGTTAGATTTTGCTTATTATATTCATTCAAATGTCGGTCATTGCTGCATTGGTGCAAAAGTATTTGGTCGCATAGTTCCCTTTACCCATAAATTACAAACAGGTGATCAGGTTGAAGTATTAACCAGCAAACATCCTAATCCGAGTCGTGATTGGTTAAACCCTAACTTGCATTACATTCATGCATCAAGGAATAGAGCGAAAATACAGCAGTTTTTTAGGTTGCAAGACCGAGATAAAAATATTGCGGTTGGTAAAGAGCAGCTAGACCAAGAGCTAGCAAAGCTACATATTGAGCAATTTGATATAGAGCCGCTTGTCAAACGATTTAATATTAAAAGTACTGTTGAGTTGCATGCGGCTATTGGCTCTGGTGGTGCGCGACTGCATCAAGTGGTGAATTTTATTCATCAACAAGATGAGAAGCTAAAACCAGAGGAAGAGATTGATCCTCAAAGTTTGGTTCGACATCCGCAGCAATCTAAAAAGTCTCAAGTGGACGCAAATGGTATTACAGTTTCTGGTGTAGGAAACCTACTAACTCATATGGCGAAATGCTGCCATCCGGTGCCAGGCGATGAAATTGTTGGTTTTATTACCCAAGGCCGTGGCATTTCAGTACACCGCATTGATTGTGAACAATTTTCAGCGGCCTTAAAACTGCAACCTGAGCGTGAAGTAGAAGTGCAATGGGGCGATAAAAATCAGCAAGGTTACCAAGTTACCGTGAAAATAGTTGCTAGTGATAGGCATGGTTTATTTCGTGATATTTCAACTATTATAGCGAATGAGCGGGTCAGTATTGTTGGTATGGATAGTCATAGTGATAGTCAAAAACAATTAGTGAATATGACGTTAAACGTGGAAATTGCTAATAATGAAATATTGGCCCGTTTAATCAGTAAATTGTCACAAATTAATGATGTTATTGACGTTAAACGATTATAAGCCATTACTTAAAGAGAAAAATTTAACCATGCTAGATGAACAAGCGTCAATTGATAAACTTCGCTGGATTATGGAAGAGCTACGCGATCCTGAAACCGGTTGTCCGTGGGATATAAAGCAAGATTTTGCATCAATTGTGCCTCATACCCTTGAAGAAGCCTATGAAGTTGCTGATGCTATTGAGCAGCAGGATTTTACTGAATTAGAAAAAGAGCTTGGCGATTTATTATTTCAAGTCATTTTTTACAGCCAATTAGGGCAAGAACAAAAGCGTTTTGATTTTGATTCTGTCGTTAGTGCTATATGTGAAAAACTTATTCGTCGTCATCCTCATGTATTTTCTGATAGTCAATTAAGTACCGACACTGAAATTAAAGAAAATTGGGAAAACGAAAAAGCGAAAGAGCGCCAACAGAAAAACTCTGATGACAATCTTAGTATTCTTGCTGATATCCCTAAAAACTTACCTGCATTATCGCAAGCGGCAAAAATTCAAAAACGATGTTCTCATGTCGGTTTTGATTGGCATAATATTGATGATGTCTTTGCAAAGGTTGAGGAAGAAGTCGCAGAAGTTAAGGCTGAGTTGCACGATAAACCAGAAGCTTTAGCTGAAGAACTTGGCGACTTAATGTTTGCTGTGGTCAATGTATGCCGTCATGCGAAACAAGATCCTGAACCATTATTACGTAAAGCTAATCAGAAGTTTTCTCGTCGATTTAACTCTGTAGAGCAGCAAGTGAAAGAGTCTAAACAAGAGTTTGAGCAACACTCGCTTAAGCAATTAGAGCAATATTGGCAAAACGCTAAACAGCAAGGAATTAAATAATGTCTAGTTTATCTGTGATAGCCCCTAAGCTTGAAGATTGTTTACTGCATGTCAGTAATAACGTGGCAACGTTAACCTTTAACCGCCATGACGTACGAAATGCGTTAACCAGTACCGCTATAGCTGATGATATTGTTACAACAGTCGATTGGATTAATAGAACCAAATCAATTGCTGTATTGGTGATCACCGGCAGCGGCTCAGCATTTTCTTCTGGTGGAAATATTAAAGACATGGCTGAACGCATAGGTGACTTTGCTGGCGATGTACAAGAACTTGAGAGCCGATATCGTGAAGGCATACAGCGTATTCCTTTAGCATTGCATAAATTGGAAGTGCCAGTGATTGCAGCAGTAAATGGCCCCGCAATAGGCGCTGGTTTTGATGTCGCCAATATGTGTGATATTCGTATTGCTTCAACTAAAGCCAAATTCGGTGAGACCTTCGTAAATTTGGGGATCATTCCAGGAGATGGTGGTGCTTGGTTTATGCAGCGACTAATTGGTTATCAAAAAGCTGCAGAATTAACTTTCACTGGTCGGGTTATAACTGCAGAAGAAGCAAAAGAAATTGGTGTCGTTTTAGATACAGTTGAACCTGAGGGGCTAATGCCACGAGTGATGGAATTAGCCAATGAAATCGCCAGTAAACCAACAGCATCCTTACGTTTAACTAAACGATTAATGAAAATGGCGCAACGGACAGAGTTACCCGACTTCCTTGATATTTGTGCGGTCTTTCAAGGTATGTGTCATAACAATCCTGAACACTTGGATGCGGTCAATGTGATGTTGGAAAAATTAAAGAAGTAACTTATTGATGATTTTTAGCCAACTCAATGAATCTGTATCATTTATTAATATGGCTAAAGCCTAGATTACCTGTTCTGAGAATAGCAGTACAATAAGCAGAACAGGTATATCGAGTCTTGAAATAATTTACAACTTTGCCGTGAATTATTTCGTTCTGGTGTAATTAAACAAGTCTAGCAGTAGAACGCGTATCTAATTCTATTTCTATTTTTTTAGCTTTATTGCCTTTCCATCGAAGTAAAATAATTAAAGTGATAGTACTTGTAACTACAGAAAATATACTAGCTTCAGGACCAAATTGTCCGCCGGTTAACCATTGCTGCATCCCGTGAAATTCAGGAGTAAACCAGCCAACTTGCTCATGGCCACTAACGCCAAAACCTAATACATTACCTTGTGCCCAATTCCAACCTAAATGCAAACCTATGGGTAAAGCTAGGCTGCTAGTTTTTATGTAGGCTAGGCCAAAAATTAGCGATGCTAGAAATAAATCTAATGTGGCAAAAAATAAGGTTGTACCTTCCATTCCTGGATTTCCCCAATGGCCAAAAGCAAATAATGAAGCAATTAATAACTGTGCTGGCCAAATACCTAGGCCGTCAATTAAACGTTGAAATATAAAGCCACGATGCAAAATCTCTTCTAGTAATGAACTAATTAAAAAGAGATGAAATCCGTAACTTAATGCTTGAAAGCTCCTAGTGGCGTCTAGTTCAAAGGTTACGCCACCAATAAGCCATATGAAGCTAACGGTGCAAAAGATCATGAGTGTACCGGCTATGGTTCCAATAGAAAACTGGGTTAACCAAGGTAAATTAATAGCCATACCAACATTAGATAAAGACTCTTTTCGTAATTTCAGACAAATAAACGTGATTAAAAAGATAAGTGTAAAAGAAACCGGCTCTAACATTGGTTCAGTAAAGCCAAGTTGAGTTAATCCTTGTTTAATCGGTTTATAGATCGGCTGACTTAGGGCAATAAGCCCAATAAAAAATAAAATCCACCAACCATTTCGTAGCTGTTTGTTATCGTTATAAATAATATTTTTCATATTCTTTCCTTTTGCCTGAACATTCTTTATATAATGAAACTAAAGTGCCTCAACTGGTGTAAATACATCACCTGCTAAAAAGAAATTTGTGCAGTGACATTAAGTTTACAACCAAGAGTCTATTAATTTTTTTTCACCTAATTATTGCTTAAATGTCATTTTTTCTTCACTTAACAATAAATACAGCACCAAGGCGTTAATAAAAAGTTATGAGACGATTTTTAAAAATACAGCATTTCTTAACGACTATTTTTTACCTGATTATGGTGGTTGGGATAATTAAAACTGCCAATTTTTTTGGCGTAATTGTTTTTGGTTTTGAGTTTTTAACTTGGTGGCCTTTACAAAAGTCTATGCTATTTGGTTTAGGAGGGGTTCCTGACTCTATACTTGTTGCTAACGTTTCCGGTTTGGCTATAGAGATATATGTTGCCGGTTTAGAAGACTACCTGAAAACTCATTGGATAACTCGCACCGGACTTTCACTGATCACTATCGGACTATTTCTTACTCTACTCGCAACTTTCAGACGTATGCTAGTGACTGTCGATGTTAAGCAGCCCTTCGATTTTGCTAACATACGCCGAGTACAATTTATTATTGCTTTGATTCTTATTGAGATTATTGGGCTTGATTATTGGCGCACAACAAGTATGCAGCCTGTGAAAAACCTTGTAGAGCAAATGGGCAGTCCTATTGTTGGCACTGATAGTAGTTATCAAAATGCTGATGCTTTTGCTTACGTTTTAATTTTGTTATTGCTAACCTTACTTGCCATTTTTCGGCGAGGGTTAACTTTATACCAAGAGCAGCGAATATTAGAAGAACGGTTGCATCAAAAGAAAAAGCTAGAAGCGGTAGGCACCTTGGCAAGTGGTGTTGGCCATGACTTTAATAACATGCTTACATCAATTATTGGCTACGCAGAATTAGCTAAAACAGCACCAGATGCAACAGAGGCTCAATATGCACTAGAGCAGGTGCTTAATGCTTCATATCGAGCAAAGCGTTTAACGCAGCAAATAAGAGCGATTGGCGGTCAATCTAGTCTTGCAAAGCATGAAGAAACCTTAGATCTTAAAGAAGAAGTTAATGAATTACTGCTATCTATTGAACCTACCATTGGCCAAAATATTAGCGTGAGAAGAACCTTCGATTTAACTCAGCGTTTCGATGTTATTGCAGACCCTACCAAGCTTTATCAAGTTCTATTAAATTTATGTACTAATGCGATTCAAGCGATGGAAGCTACCGGTGGCAAGTTATCTCTGGGTATTGAAGCAAAAGTTCATGGTGAAAAATTAGGTTTTTGTCTGACTATCGCTGACGAAGGCTGTGGTATGAACGAATCACAACAAAGAAAAATTTTCGAACCTTATTATACTACACGACATCAAGTAGGCGGAACAGGGCTTGGTTTGGCTTTATGTTATAGCATTATTGATAGTTTTAATGGTTGGATAGCAGTATCAAGTGTGGAAAATAAAGGCAGCAAGTTTACCCTTTGGCTTCCTCAGAAAAAAGCTAGGACTTAGCAAATTTATAACCAATACCTGAAATGGTTTTTATATATTTTCCGCTATTTTTTAGCTTTTTCCTTAGCTTGTAAATCTGATTATCAATTGCCCTATCGGTAATGTAATAGTTGTCACCTTTGCTAAAAGTGATTATCTCATCTCGTGAGAATACTTTATCTGGAGAAGAGATAAATAAATGCAAAATATCAAACTCCATTTTTTGTAGCTTGATCTCAGTACCCTCAAGGGTTACTTTGCGTGAGTCACTATCTATAGAAAGATCAGCAAAGCATATTTTTTTTGATGGCTGTAACGAAGAGTCATTATTACCACGTCTTAAGTTAGCCTTTATACGAGCAACTAAAATACGTGGGTTAAAAGGTTTTGCTATATAATCGTCAGCAAAATTTGATAGTCCTCTCTCAATATCACTGACGTCAGCTTGATCAGTTAACATAATGATTGTAGGCATAGTTGTTTGTTGTTTTTTCAGCTCGGCACAGAACTGATAACCATTTATTCCCGGTAGCTGTATATCTAAAATAATCAAATTGGGCAATGTTTTCTGGCAAAAGGACAATGCGGCTTCTGCGCTTTCAACTGCAGTAACAGAAAACTCTTCTTTTTCTAAAATGTACTGCACCATTTCACGAATATGTTGGTTATCTTCAACAATTAAAATGTTTGCCATCGAATTGATCTAGTTAGAATTTGTTAGGAAAGGTAATGTTTGTAGAATAGGGGAAAAGTAAATGTAAGTCTATTAGTGAAGATTGTGTTTTTTTAATTTGCTCTTCTGCACTCTGTCAGAATACGCTAACTAGAACTTCAAATAAATCTAATCTACTTAATATAGTTTGTAGAGTGAATGCAGGATTCGTTATCATTTGTTTGTTTTAATTACATAAAAAAAGCTGCAGTTGCAGCCTTTTTTATTTTTGTAGTTAACTATTGAAACTTGAGCTAGTCAGGCCTTAGGCTACTACGCTTCTGGTAGTTCAGCATTATGATAAACGTTTTGCACGTCATCACAGTCTTCTAACATCATGATGAATTTTTCAAAATTTGCAATGTCATCTTCGCCGGATATTTCAGCATACATTTGCGGAACCCAAGTAATTTCTTCAACTTCCAAGTCAAACTCAGGCATAGAGTTCGCAAACTCTGTTTTTATCTTAAAAAACTCAGTATGCGGTGCGTATACGGTAATAATGCCGTCTTCAAGTTCAACATCAGTTACGTCGATATCTGCCATCATTAGATTTTCTAAAACAGCTTCATCATCTTCACCTTTAAAAGCGAATAATGCTTGATGATTAAACATATGTGAAACGGTGCCAGTGGAGCCAATTTTTGAGTAGGTTTTAGTAAAACATTGGCGAACATCTTTAATGGTACGGTTACCGTTATCAGTTAAACAATCTATGATAACCATGCAATTTCCTGGTCCAAAGCCTTCATATCTTGCTTCAACAAAATCTTCACCACCGGTGCCTGATGCTTTCTTGATTGCATTTTCGATTACATGGGTAGGTACTTGATCTTTTTTGGCTCTATCAATTAAACCGCGCAGTGTTAAGTTACCATCAGGGTCAACTCCACCATTTTTGGCACTCACGTAAATTGCTTTACCGTATTTAGAATAAACTTTAGTTTTTGCGCCGGCTGTTTTCGCCATTGATAATTTTCGGTTTTGGTACGCTCTGCCCATCTTAAAAAGCTCTCATAAATATCTTAAATTTAACTTGGCTAGATTCTATCAGTGTCTTATACCCATTGCCAACCTAGATATATGTTTCAGCGTTTATGAGTACAGTTGCAACTTGCTTATTTTGTATTGCGGTGGATATGATGCTGTTAACATAATAGCTAATAACTATTTTTGAGGAACAATTTGGTGATTGAAAAGGTACAAACGATAATTATTAGCGATATTTTTGGCAAAACCCAAGTATTAGAAGGTTTAACTCATCTATTGTGTATAAACAGTGAAATTATTGACCCTTACCAAGGGAAATCCTTAGTATTTACTGATGAAAATCAGGCTTATCAATATTTTGTCGAGAATGTTGGCATAGAAGATTACGCTAAATTAATTAAAGACAAACTAGTCTCAGTAAAACAGCCAACAAAAGTTATTGCATTTAGTGTTGGTGCGTCATCGGTATGGCAAGTCTCAGCACTTATAAAGAATAAAAATATACTTGATATTACCTGCTTCTATGGCTCACAAATCAGACACAATGTTGAAGTTAAGCCAGATATTCCCATGAAACTTATTTTACCTAAATATGAAGAACATTTTTCGATTAATGAACTGGCAATAAAGTTGCGAGGCAAGCCTAATGTAATGCTTGAGCATTGTAATTATTTACATGGTTTTATGAATAAGTTATCAGTGAACTTTAACGAGGTTGGCTATTGTTATTATCTTAAACGTCTAAAAGAGTCTTAAGCTGCTAGCAAAAAATTAACTTTTTTCAAGTGCTTTATTTTTTGGAAAACAGTCATGAACAATCATATTTCGTCCATACTTAACTTACCAGATAACCTAAAAAAGTTAATTAAAAACAGTAATGTCATTCACACCGGGCAACTTATATCAGCGAGTCATTTTAGGACACCCTAAAAGTGTCTGTTTTATTATTTTAGCTATTTGTTTATTTTTTATTAGTCAAATTCCCAAGTTCAGTTTAGATGCATCAAGTGATACCTTGGTACTGGAGAACGATTCTGCACTTAAATTTTATCGAGAGGTCAAAAAAAAATATGGTTCAGATGATTTTTTAATCATGACCTACAGTCCCCAAAAAGACTTGTTTGATGAAAAGACATTACAACAACTAGTTGTGATATCTGAACAAGCAAATGCCTTAAAAGGGGTAGAGTCGGTTATCAGTATTCTCACTGTTCCACTCATTAATAGCCCTAAAATATCCGTCGCATTACTTGAACAAGAAACGCCTACTTTGTTAAGCAAAAGGACCGACCTAAAGCTTGCTAAACAAGAGTTATTAACTAGCCCGCTTTATCGAAATTTGTTGATCAGTGAAGACAGTAAAACTACCGCTTTTCTCATTTTTCTCGATAAAGACGAAAAGTATCAAAGTCTAATAACTAAACGCAGTGAATTAACTTTTGAATTAGAAAATTCAATGTTAAGTGAGCAAGAAGAATCACAAAGAAAACTGGCCCAAAAACAGCTCAATAAAGAGGTTACTCATCACAATAAGGTAAACCAGCAGCAGCAGGCTGATTTAATCTCCGGTGTACGAAATATTATGGCGCAGTACCAAAAGTTTGGACCGCTGCATTTAGGTGGTGTACCTATGATCTCCGCAGATTCAATTGCTTTTATTCGTCATGATTTACTAAATTTCGGTTTGGTGGTTTTATTATTTATTATCGTCACTCTAGCAATCGCTTTTTCGCGGCTTGCTTGGGTTGTTTTGCCTTTATTTATTTGTATAGTAACTGGCGCAGTAATGGTTGGCATTTTAGGGCTGTTAAACTGGCCTGTTACTGTAGTGTCGTCTAATTTTGTTTCATTGATGTTGATTTTGACATTGTCATTAACCATACATTTAATTGTACGTTATCAGGAGTTTCACTGGCAAAACCCTGATGCCTCACAGTTTGTTTTAGTTACAAATGCGCTAGAAAAAAAATTCATTCCATGTTTATTTACTGCGATCACTACAATCGTTGCTTTTGTTTCTTTATTGGTTAGCAATATACGACCGGTAATTGATTTTGGTTGGATGATGACGTTAGGAGTTATCGTAGCTTTTGTGATGGTTTTCACTTTGTTTCCCGCTACTTTACTGTTGTTGCCGCCAGGGAAACCAGTTAATCAGCAAAATTTAACCAAACGATTTGTTGAATTTATTGGTAAGTTATTGCTGACTCAAAAGCGCCGTGTATTTATTGGTTATATATTTGTTGTGGTTTTAAGTATTATAGGTATCGCCTCACTCACAGTTGAAAATCGCTTTATAGATTACTTCAAAGAAAATACCGAAATTTATCAAGGCATGGCATTAATAGATAGTAAGCTTGGTGGGACTACACCGCTTGATGTCATTATTGATGCGCCAAAAATATTAGAAGCTATTGATGGAAGTATTGATAGTGAAGAAATGGATGAAGAATTTTTAGCTGAACTCGATTTGGATGAAGATGACTTATTTTATTTGGAAACAGAAGAGGAGCCTAAACTTATCATGGGCTATTGGTTTAATCCTCGTATGCTTGAACAAGTAACCAAATATCATCAATACCTTGACAGTGTGCCGCAAACAGGAAAAGTTCTCTCGCTGGCGTCGGGTATGGCATTGATAAATCAAATAGAGCCAGCGACTAAAACCGATAACTTTATCTTGTCAGTTCTTTACAGCAAATTACCTGAGTCGGTTAAGTCTGTGATTATTGCTCCGTACATATCGCCTGATGGAGAGCAACTAAGATTTAGTATTCGGGTTTTTGAAAGTGATAGAAATTTAAAACGAGCAAAATTACTCGATAAAATGAAAACTGATTTAGTGAATCAGTTCGATCTGGACGAAGAGCAAATAAGTTTTACAGGCATGTTAGTTTTGTATAACAA
>Ga0105356_10002708_pt1 | contig 17601 bp, 14 predicted proteins | sample GOMGulsemesocosm_3_FD_83502 | JGI IMG/M metagenome (GOLD analysis project Ga0105356, IMG submission 83502) | Methane-oxidizing microbial communities from mesocosms in the Gulf of Mexico - GOM9D Gulf of Mexico | ecosystem: Environmental > Aquatic > Marine > Cold seeps | place: Gulf of Mexico...
ACTCTATTGTTAGTATCTACAACAACAGTTCTAACGTTTGCATGTGGTAAACTCCCTTTTGTTGGCTCTGTTGTTAAGGCTCTTTTTCGATCTCCATTTTCATTATATACATATACTCCATTTCTTCTTGTACCAATCCACAAGCTGTTTATTCCATCCACTTGAATTGTATTTACCTCTTGTGCCGCGTTTGTTTGTAAACTTCTTAAATCAAAACTTTGCCAGGAGCCACCTGGCAACAGCTTTTTAAGCTTATTTACAGCCAAAGCATCTGTAACCCATAAATTTCCTTGATTGTCAAATACAGTCCCATTAATTCTTGTTGTAATTGAATTGGGGTCAGAAGGATAAAGATCTTCTAATGGACTATTTTGAGAAGTATAAAAAGATATAATCTGATCATCAACAACTTCTAATAAGCCGCCTCCCGATAAATAATTACCTGAAGTTGTTTGTGCAAACGAGCTTATTAAGGCCCTGTTCTCATGGGTAGGGTCTATTGTTACATGCACTAAATCAAATACCGGAAACGCTGTAGTAAAAGGTGTATTTACCCAATCCGTTCCGTTATAATGACTAAAGCCTTTTAAATTTCCAGATGGGACATAAGCAGAAGTATAGCCTCCATAAACAATCCATATATTTTTATCCAAAGACGCTATAGAAAACACCGTATTAGAAAGTGGCCCTTTGGGGTGAATTTCTGTAAAATTTTGACTTGACAAAGGTGTTCGAAGTATTCCGTATTCTTTTGTATTTAAATACAGTAGACCATTCTGAATAATTGCAGAGTTCAATTTGTAATTGTATGCTACAGAGGTAAAACTTTTAAATACCTCAACAAGGGATGAGTTATATACAAAGGCTGCTGTTTCTGTTGCTGCAATTAAATACTCACTAGTGCTTTTTAAACTTTTTATTGCTGCAGGTAGCGTTTTTTCCAATGTTAAACTTACACCATCAACTTTATACATTTCTGCGACATTAGAAACATAAATCTCATCTTTAAACCTGGTAATATTAGAAAAATTACCATTAAAAATTAATTCCCAATTGTTAAAATCTATTAGGTTAGGATTTGCTAAATTGGCTTTGTAAATACCATTCTCTGTCGCAGCATAAATATGGTTATTAAGAATTAGTGTTTGCCTAATATTTACTGATGATGAACTGGCTCCAATAAAATAGGTATCCCCAAACTCTAACTTATCAATATCATATACAACAATTGCAAATGGCGTCGAAATATATAAGGAATTGTTATGTTCGGTAATATGATTTATTCGCTTTTCTCCAGATTGATTAAAGTTTACAATATCTGCTGAAATATGAATAGCTCTATCTTCCTTTAACACCTCAATCAAACCTGTTTCATAACCAATAATTAATCTTTTATTAGCCGTGTTAAAATGAATTGCAGAAGTTGTTTCTCCAGAAAACCCATTCACTGAAGACAACTTTTCTGTATTTTGAGTATTTAAATCATATGTGAAAATTGCATTATCAGATAGTGCATAAATTACATCATTAGCTGTTACGAAATCTTTTACATTATTGTACGAGTAAAAATCTTCCCACTTGGAACTAAAATCTGTCTGTGAAAATGTAAATAATGGAATAAAGAAGCATAAAAACCAATAGTTTTTTCTCATAAAAAAGTTAAATTAATGAATCAAAGATATTTAATTATTGTAACAATAACGATAAAAAACAATACATTAGTACAAAAAACAACGCCTATTATATGAGTCTTGAAATTGAACGGAAGTTTTTAGTAAAAAACGAATCTTTTAAAGAAGAATCTTTTAAAAAAAGCTATATAAAACAAGGATTCCTTAACTCAAACAAAGAAAGAACAGTGCGTGTTCGGATTATTGATGACATGGCGTTTTTAACAGTTAAAGGAAAATCCAATAAAGCAGGAACAATTCGGTTTGAGTGGGAAAAAGAAATTTCAGTAAAAGAAGCCCAAGACTTATTATTGCTAACAGAAAAAACAATCATTGAAAAATATCGTTTTTATGTTAAAAGCGATCAGCATATTTTTGAAGTTGATACTTTTTTAGGAGCTAATTTGGGTCTTATTGTTGCCGAAGTAGAATTGGATTCAGAACATGAAAAATTTACAAAACCAACTTGGATTGATACGGAGGTCACGGGAGAGGTAAAATATTATAATTCTTCTTTAAGCACTACTCCATTTCAGTTATGGGCATAAAAAAACCTCGAACAAAAAGCTCGAGGAAATTTAATAAACCTACCCCCTAAATAAGATTTATTTACCTTAAACGCTTTCACAATAATAAAATTGCATAGCCATTTAAGACTACAAATATAATTCGTTTTTTACTGATTAGCAAATAATTACATTTATTTTATTTTTTACCCTATTAATTTAATATAGATTAAAGTTTTTTGTGTTTTAATAAAAATAACACAATCTATTTAACCTTTTAATGAAGATTATTTAACCTTGGTTGGTAAAAAGTTGATATACTCCATAATTATTTTTAATTTGTTGAAAAAAAGACCGCTTACTAAAGTCTCAATTTGCTTTTTATTTTAGCAGTAAAAATAAACTGAAATGAAATGAGAAATACTTCCCAGCAACACAAAAACATGAAAGATTGCGTGGTTGTATGGGATTTTTTTTATAGAATATAAAATAGCTCCAAGCGTATAAAAAACACCTCCTGAAAACAACCAAAATAACCCTTCAGCAGACAAGTTTTCTAGTAAGGGGTTTATGGCAAAAACAATTTGCCAACCCATTAAAAGATACATTATAGTAGATAATTTATCAAACTTCCCTGTAAAGAATAGTTTCAAAATAATTCCTGTTAAAGCAAAAAACCACGTCAATCCAAAAATAATCCAACCTGTTTTCCCTTCCAGCGTAATCAAGGTAAAAGGTGTGTAAGTTCCGGCAATTAGTACATAAATTGCCGCATGATCAAAAATATTTAATCTTCTTCTTAATTTTGGTGTTTTTGCAGAATGATACACCGTAGAGGCCGCATATAAAACAATAATACTTACACCGTAAATTAGCAAACTTGCGGGCTTCCAAAAACCGTCAAAAGACAAGGATTTATATATCAAAAAAGGCAAGGCAACGATTCCCATCACCAAGCCGAAACCATGTGTAATCACATTTAGTTTCTCTTCTTTTTCACTGTATTTATGATTTAATTCACTCATTTTGATTTATTCGTATCTTTCATATATTTAGCATCGTTAGAAAGTTCATTATGAATAATATCAAAGGTTTGATTCATTATTTTTTTCATATCATCTTTAACATTCATTCCTTTAGTTTCTATAAACGCATGCTGTTTCACTCGAAATACACCAGGACTTCCTTTAAAAAAATCCCAAGAAAATAAACGTTTACAATCATAATATGTTGTTGGCACTATGGGTATTTGATATTCAATAGCTAAATTAAAAGCTCCTTTTTTAAAAGGACTTAAGACCACATCTTCTGATGGCACCAACCCTTCTGGAAAAATACCCATACTCGTGCCATTCTTTAATCTTTTTTTAGCCATTTGATACACCCGTTTTTTACTTTTTGCACTAGTTCTATCAACCATAATTACTGTTTTCTTATAAAAAAAACCAAAAACAGGAATCTTAACCAGTTCTTTTTTACCTATAAAAACAATTGGGTTTTTAGACATTGCAGCTAAAATAAACGGATCTAATAACGAAGAATGATTAGGACAAAACATATAGCTTTTATTTCTATCTATTTGTTGAGCAACCGTTTTATCTATTCTAAACCCAGTACCATAAATTAATGTTTTAGACAACACTCTAACAAATCTCCAAAAAATAGGATAGTATTTTTCATCCGAAGCAAATACCAATAAAAAAGGGAACATAACTAATAAAGAAACAGCAAATAAAACATAAAACCAAATACGCCAAATAACTCTTAAAATATTTTTAAATAACTTCATAGCTACCAAATGTAGTAATTTATAATCTTATTAGGATTTTCTTATTAAAACTGTATTTTTGCTTTAGATATAAAGCATAATTAACCGCAGCTCAATGCTGCGGGGTATTACATAAGAATTCTCTTTTTATTTGGACGAAAGCGTCGGGGAATTAAACTCAATTGGGCCATCGCCCAGCGATTAAACACATTTTAATGTCTAGAATACTTACAGGAGTACAAAGTACAGGAACACCACATTTAGGAAACTTATTAGGAGCGATTATACCTGCAATTGAAATGGCTAATGATCCTACCAACGAAGCTTTTTTATTTATTGCAGATATGCATTCCTTAACACAAATTAAAGATGGTAAAGAATTAAGAGAAAACACCTATAGTACAGCCGCTACATGGCTTGCTTGTGGTTTAGACATAAACTCCTCTGTGTTTTATAGACAGAGCGATATTCCGCAAGTAGCCGAACTTAGTTGGTATTTAAGTTGTTTTTTTCCATACCAACGATTAACATTAGCACACAGTTTTAAGGACAAATCAGATCGTCTATCGGATGTAAACAGCGGGTTATTTACCTACCCAATGTTAATGGCTGCCGATATTTTATTATATGATGCAGAAATTGTTCCGGTTGGAAAAGATCAATTACAACATTTAGAAATGACGCGAGATGTTGCAAATCGATTTAACAACGTTGTCGGAGAAACTTTAATTCCGCCTGCCGCTAAAATTAGTGAAGAAACAAAATTGGTTCCTGGAACAGACGGTGAAAAAATGAGCAAGTCTCGCAACAACTTTATCAATATTTTCTTAGCGGATAAAAAACTACGAAAGCAGGTTATGGGAATTCAAACAGATAGCACTCCGCTTGAAGAACCTAAAAACCCGGATACAGATAACGTATTTGCCTTGTATAAATTAATGGCCTCTGAAGATCAAATTGCAGCCATGCGTGCGAATTATGAAGGAGGTAATTACGGATATGGACATGCAAAACAAGCGTTGTATGAATTGATTATTACAAACTTTGCTGAGGAAAGAGCAAAGTACAATCATTATATGAGTAACCTCGATGAAATTGATGCTGCCTTGGCAATTGGAGCTGAAAAAGCACAAAAAGTGGCAACGGGAGTTTTAAAAAGGGTTCGAGAAAAAATCGGATATTAACTCAATAAAAAAGCCTCGAAATATTCGAGGCTTTTTTTTATTTATGGTGCCGGATTCGGGATGATACTATGCACGTTTTCTATGTCTCTTAAAACGGCATCTGACAACTCAATATTGATGCTGTCAATATTCTCTTTTAACTGAGTTAAGTTCGTAGCTCCTATAATATTACTGGTAACAAATGGTAATTGATTTACAAAAGCTAAAGACATTTGCGCCAATGTTAGACCATGCTTTTTAGCAATATCTTGGTATTTTCTCACCGCAACTTCTGACTGTTCACTTGAGTATCTATCGAACCTTGGAAACAAGGTTACACGTGCCCCATCTGGTTTTTCTCCTCCAATATATTTTCCAGAAAGCACTCCAAAAGCTAAAGGCGAATACACTAACAATCCAATGTTCTCTCTTAATGAAACTTCTGACATTCCATATTCATAGGCTCTATGAATTAATGAATATGAATTCTGAATCGTAGACATTCTTGGTAAATTATGATCTTTTGCTGTTTGCAAATATTTCATAGTTCCCCAAGGAGATTCATTTGACAATCCAACTTGTTTTATTTTTCCTTCTTTTACAAAACCATTCAACGTTTCTAATATTTCCAAATGATTTTCTGCTTCTAAACTTGCTGTCTGAAAAGGATAATCACGAACACCAAAACAGTTTACTCCTCTTTCGGGCCAATGCAATTGATATAAATCTATATAATCTGTTTGCAAACGCTTTAAACTACCCTCTAAAGCTTCAGCAAGCGCTCTTTTACTAAATCCATCTTTACGAATATGTGCTGTATAATCTCCACCACCCGCAATTTTAGATGCCAATACTACCTGCTCTCTGTTTCCTGTTTTTTGAAACCAAGAACCTATTATTTTTTCTGTTGCTCCATACGTTTCTGGTGTCGCAGGTACCGAGTATAACTCTGCTGTATCAAAGAAGTTTACGCCTTGTTCTAGGGCAAAATTCATTTGTTCGTGACCTTCTGCCTCTGTGTTTTGATTTCCCCAAGTCATGGTTCCTAAACAAATTTTAGAAACTTTTATGTTCGAATTTGGTAATGTCGTATACTTCATAATGGTTCATTATTTTAAAATAGCTTCTATGCCAGGTAAGGTTTTTCCTTCTAACATTTCTAACATGGCTCCGCCCCCTGTGGAAACATAACTCACTTTATCTGCAAAACCAAATTGCTTCACCGCAGCTACAGAATCTCCTCCTCCTACTAAAGAAAATGCCCCATTGGCTGTTGCTGTTGAAATGGCATTTCCTAATTCGATTGTACCTTTAGAAAAATTTTCCATTTCGAAAACTCCTAACGGACCATTCCATAAAATAGTTTTAGATTCGGCAATTACTTTTGCAAATTTTTCTGCCGTTTTAGAACCTGAATCCAAGCCCATCCAACCATTAGGTATTGCATCTGTTGCTACTTCTTTTTTATTTGCATCATTCTTAAAATCATCAGCAATAATCGCGTCAACAGGCAAATGAATTTTTACATTTTTTTCTGCTGCTTTTGCTATAATTGCAAGGGCCAATTCTAATTTATCATCTTCTACCAAGGAATTTCCTATATTTCCTCCTAATGCTTTTACAAAAGTAAAGGTCATACCCCCACCAATAATAATGTGATCTACTTTGTCTAATATGTTTTCAATCACACCTATTTTTGAAGAAACCTTTGCACCTCCTAAAATAGCAGTAACAGGTTTTTGGCTGTCTTTTAACACCTTATTGATACTTTCTATTTCTTTGGCCAATAAGTGTCCAAAACATTTATCATTTTGGAAAAATGCTGCAATAACCGCTGTAGAAGCATGTGCTCTGTGTGCAGTTCCAAAGGCATCATTTACATACACATCTCCTAATTTAGAAAGCTGCTCAGCAAATTTTTCATCGCCCTTTTTTTCCTCCGAATGAAAACGTAAGTTTTCCAATAATAAAATTTCTCCCGGTTGTAATTCTGAAGCCGCTTTTACTGCTTTCTCTCCAATACAATCTGCTACAAACTTAACTTGTACACCAATTATTTCGGTAATTTTTTCAACAATATGACGTAAAGAATATTGGTCTTCAACACCAGTTGGCCTTCCTAAATGCGACATTAATATTGCAGAACCTCCGTCTTCTAACACTTTAATAATTGTAGTCTTTGCTGCTTCAATTCTTGTCGCATCAGAAACCTTAAATTCATTGTTTAAAGGCACGTTAAAATCTACACGTATAAGTGCTTTTTTATTCTTAAAATTAATATCGTTTAGTGTTTGCATATCTTAAAATGTAAGAGTTATAAATTGTTTGTTATTCTTATGGCTTCCATAAAAAACTAATTTGGTGTCATCCAAAACCTGCATGAACCTACTGTTAATTACGGTAGTTGCTTTTTTGTTTTCTTGTATTGTTTTAAAGTTCCAGTCTCCCTTTTCATCAAACTTCACCACATACATATTGGAATTCTTTTTGGTTACCCCAGAGAGCCATCCTTGTCTAAATTTAAGTCTATTTCCAGCTATTTCTCCCATATTTTTATGTGCATTTAAAAATAAAAAAACCTCTCCAGAATCGTTAATTATAGAAGAAAAAGATAACAATGAATCTGAAAACTCCCCAGAGCTTTGTCTTTTATTGATATTTCTTGCCCATTTTAAGGTTCCTAAATTGTCTGTTTTTATAACCATTATGTCATCAAAGTTATAAATTGTTCTACTTGTTCCAGCACCATAGGGACCAAAACTAGAATAAACAACAGTAACATAAAACTCCTCTGCAGTAAATGTGACCTCTCCATTGTCTGAGTAATACACATCTCTCAAAACAACATTATGCAATTCTTTCTTTTTTACCTTTCCGTATTTATCAGCTAAAAATTGATTGGTAAAAGGAGAAAAGTTTTTAGATTCAATCTGTAAATTATCTGGGTTTATAAAGAAAGAACTAATCCCTTTATACCTAAAATCACTTCTGTCAGAATAAAATCCCAAACACCCTATTTTATTGGTATTTGTAAAGGTTAAATTCAAAGAACCCACAAAATGATCTTCTACAGACAAATCAATGCTTTTTGTTGTTTTGGCATTTATTTTAATAAGCTGATAGTGGTAATTTCTTTTGTCTTTTGCTGTTTTTACTTTTCCTTCTGGGTGTGCTTTACCTAGCACAAATACATCTCCTTCGTTTGAAACTTTAATGTCTTCAAGTTCAAACCGATTATCTTTTATATCAAGTTTGAAATCTTTTCTCCAAAGCTCATTTAAATGTTTATCCAAAACGATAATAGAATGCTGTTCTTGTTGCTTCGAATAGGAATCGATATTAAACACAAGGTAATTCCCGTTGTCTGATAAAGATAAATTTCCGTTCAGGTTTGCATCCATTTTAGTTCCAGAAAAAAAAGAAGACAAGAACCCAGGGAATTTTGCGACATCCAAAGAGAAAATTTCTTTCTTTTCAAATTTAAATTCATCTAAGGAAGTAACATTAATATAGGCTATTATCTTTTTATTTTTTTTATCTTTTTTATACTCTATAAAATAAAAACTATCTGCTGTAACAGTTGCAGCCTCTAGAGAATGGTGTTTTTTTGGCTTGTATTTATAGGAACGTATTTTATTGTATTCTTTATCAAACTTATTGAATAAATATACCGGTTTTGGCGAAATCAACCCTGATAATTGGGTTCTTATGGTAAAAATAGATTTATCTTCTGATTCCAATATTGATTGAATACTCCAGTTCCCTTTGTCTTTAAAAATTGCGCTTCTTTCTACCTTAACTGGTATTTCATTTTTTTGTGCAGTGCTGTTAAAATTAAGTAACACGACCATTACCAAGATTAGTCTTTTCATTTTATCTTTTTTTTTAACAAATGTACTTATTTAAAGACGTTACAAAAAATTAGAAACTCAAAAATAGAGGTATCGATTTCGAGAATATAATGTTATATATTTGTGTCATGTTTTTTAAAGATATAATTGGTCAGAACCACATAAAAAATCACCTTAAATCTGCTACAGAAAAAGGAAGGATTCCACATGCTCAGTTGTTTGTAGGAAAAGAAGGTTTTGGTACGCTACCTATGGCTATTGCCTATGCTCAATATTTGCTTAGTTCAACCTCTACAGATGAAGAAAGCTGCAAAATAAAATGTGAAAAATTAGTACACCCAGATTTACATTTTGCTTTTCCGGTTACTACTAATGACAAGGTAAAAAAACATCCAATAAGCGATTTGTTTTTAGAAGATTGGAGAGCTTTCATTAAAGAACAATCTTATGGTAGCCTTTATAATTGGTTGCAGTTTATTGGAGTAGAAAACAAACAAGGGTTAATCGGTGTTGATGAAGCAGAAAACATTGTAAAATCCTTAAAGTTGAAATCTTACGAAGGCGGTTTTAAAGTAATGATCATTTGGATGGCAGAGAAGATGAATATCTCTGCAGCAAACAAATTATTAAAACTAATTGAAGAACCACCAGAGAAAACGCTCTTTATTTTATGTACAGAAGATGAAGAACAAATTATCAATACCATAAAGTCTCGCTGTCAAGCAATCTATTTTAAAGCTTTATCTGATCAGGACATCGCGCAGGCCTTGATAAGAAACGAAAAAATTTCTGAGAGCGCTGCATATAGAGTTGCACATCAGGCTGAAGGAAATTATAATAAAGCATTGCACGTATTGCACCACGACTCTAGTGATATCATTTTTGAAAAATGGTTCATAACTTGGATTAGAACAGCATTTAAAGCAAAAGGAAATGCAACTGTTATACAACAACTCATCGAATGGAGCGATGAAATTGCAAAAAGTGGAAGAGAAACTCAAAAACGTTTTTTAAAATACTGTTTACAGTTTTTTAGACAGGCCATGTTGCTAAATTACAATTCAGAAAAAATAGTTTTTTTAGAAACCGATACATCTGGATTTGATTTAAAGAAATTTGCTCCATTTGTACATAGCGGTAATATTTTAGCCATTAACGAAGAATTAAATACTGCGATGTACCATATTGAAAGAAATGGAAATGCCAAGGTTATTTTGTTAGATGTATCAATAAAATTAACACGTTTATTACACACCAAAGAGGCCGCATTAAACTAATTAAAAAGTGAGTCTAAAGACTACATTCGGCGTAAATCCTAATGATAACCTATCGGTTTTAACTAATTTTTGCTCTTCTATATTACTTTGAGAATTGACATATTTTAACTCATAAGTTCTATCTAAAATATTTTGAGTGTTTAAAACATTTAATAGAGACAACCCTATTTTACCCTCTATTTTTTGCTGTTTTGACAGGTAAAATTTATACGTCGATGAGAAGTCAATCTTTTGATAGTCGGGCAATCTTTTGGCATTTACAGCATCATAGGTTATTCTAGTGTTATTGTTCGTGTCTAAATGTGTCCCATTTGCTGCCGTATAGGGAATCCCTGATCGTAATTTCCACCCTAAAGAAAACTCCATATTATTCGATTTATAAGTATGAGACCAAGTAAAAGAATGGGGTATTCCGTTTATTCCATTAAACTCATTTCCGTTATTTAACTCTTTAAACCGCTGCTTGGTATTCATAAATGAATAGCTAACCCAAGAACGATATCTTCCAAACCGCTTCTTTAAAAGGACATCAATCCCTGTAATAGCACTTTCTCCAGAAATGTAAAACGGAACCTTACTTGTTTGTGTGCTATTGGCAATATCGTCTGTCATTAACGTAACACCTGTTACTTTCTTTTTATAGAAATCCACATCTAAATTCCAACCATTTCTTTGGTATAAAAAGCCTATTGCTAGCTGTTTTCCATTTAAAACAGGAATCTCTTTATTTGCTACTGCCCATATATTGTTCTCTAAACCAATTCCGTTATTTCTGTATTCAATAATTTGACTTACCGCTTGGTTTTTTATCTCCCCTGACACTTTTAGAGTAACATATTCTGAAGCTTTTGTAGAAGCAAAAAGTCTCGGTTCAAAAAACCAATCTTTACTTAATGAAAAATTATTTGCTCTGATCCCTAAACTAATATAAGAATTTGAAGCGCTATATTTTAATTCAGAAAATATAGCATTGGTGGTATTTGTATTTTTTTCAGTATCCAATAATAAGTTGTTTGGTGTACTAAAATTTGTGTTATACACATACAATATGTTCGTTTTAGACAACTGATAGCCCCCTCCAAGTTGCAATTTATCGTTTAACTTATAGACAATGTCATAATTGATTCCTTTATCCTTTACATGGTTTTTAATTTCAAACTCCCTTGTACTATTGTCACTGGCATTATTTCTAGTTTGTATTCTCTTTCCGTAATAATCAAAGGTATATTCTGAGGTATGAAAATCTATATTTTGCGAGAATTTAAGCGTTGTTTTGTGGGTCCATAGAAATCTAGTTCCCGTATTTTGATACCTAATATTATCTTCTACTTTTTCTCTAAACCGTTGGTTCTCTGAAGAAAAATCCAACTGATTCTTATTATATAAATTACTTATAGACAGCTTGCTTTTAGTAGAAAGGTCAATTACAAATTTTAAATTATAATCTTGAAAATAAAAATCATTGTTCGTGTTTGAACTCTTGTTTTTTTCATTCAAAGCTTCGTCTAAAATGCGCGTATTTTGAAATACGGTTTTAGAAAAGTTTTTATAGGTTATGGTTTCTATCCAATCTGTTATGGATCTTCTTACCGAAAATACCAACCCTGCTTTACTCTTAAATAACGGTGTTTTTATATAGGCATCTGCATGTGTTAAGTTAACTCCAAACCCTGCTTCAAAATCAGGAACATCCTCTCCAGAACTAATGTCTAAAACGCCTCCTATTCGGTCTCCAAACTTCGGGCTAGTTCCATTTCTAAATAAACTTATGTTTTTCGTTACATAGGGGTTAAATGAAGAAATTAACCCAAAAAAATGACCGCTTTGAAACATTTTAATTCCGTCAAACAACACCAAGTTTTGATCTGGAGAACTCCCTCTAATTTGCAACCCTGATGCTGTTTCTGATGAGCTTTGTATTCCTGGTAATAATTGCAAGCTTAATAAAACATCTGGCTCTATTAACCCTGGTAAAATACCTAGTTTTTTTGGTGACACCTCAATAGATCCATTTTGTTTTTTTGACATTCCTTGTGTTATATAATCACTAATTAACACTTCATCAAGTTCTATATTTTCTTCATCCAATTCTATCGTTAAATTGGGTTTCTTGAAAAACGCATATGCCGGAATAAGAATTGAAGTAAATCCAATGCTCTGAATTTCAATTTCTTGGTCTGAAGAAACATTATGTAAAGAAAATTTTCCGTTTTCATCGGCAGTGGTTCCATACAGTGTTCCTTTTATTAAAACGGAAGAAAATGCAGCAGCTTCTTTATTTTTACGGTTAATTAAAACCCCAGTTATGGTGTGGTTGTTTGTAACTTGTTTTTCAGTAATTACGATATATCTAGCATCAATTTGATTGTACTTTAAAAACGTCTGTTTCCTTAGGGTTTCAAGTTTTTCTTTTAAGGATTGTTCTCGTTTTATGGGAAGACAAGTCACCTTTTTTATCAGGTTCGAATTGTAAGAAAACTTCACATTATGCTGAGTTTCAATAGCGGTCAACACCTTTTTTAAAGAAACCTTTTTCGGTTGGTTTTGAGAAAAAGAAACTCCAATAATGAAAAGAAAACAGCATGAAAAAAGAGTTTTTTTAAGCATCCTTATTTTTTGGAAAGCACTACGCTATTAGAATCTAGAGAAAACTGAATTGACAAAGGGGTACATATTGTTTGTAGGGCTAAATTTAAGTTTTTATTCGTAAAAGCTCCTGTGTATAACGTATTTACATCAATACTAGAGGAAGCAATTTGTATGTTGTATTGCTTTTCTAGCTCTTCTAAAACATGCTTTAACGGCGTGTTGTTAAAGCTCGTTTCTCCATCTAACCAATTAGGTTTAATACTTTCAAAAGTCCCTTTTTCTGAAGACTTGGTGTCCATTTTTCTAAAAGACAAGCCTTTGGTTAAAATCGCTGTTTCTTCGTTATTTTGAACCTGTACTTTACCTTCGTAACACAATACCTCATAATATGAAGGGGTTGTTTTTACGTTAAATTGTGTTCCTAAAACACTTACTTTTCCATGCTCAGAATTTACACTAAAGGTAGCGCCTTTCTTTACTTTAAAATACCCTTCACCTTTCAATTCTAGAGTTCTATTCCCATTAAACCATTCACTCTTTTTATACGTAATGGAAGATTTTGAATTTAATAAAACTTCTGATCCGTCAGGTAAAACCAATGCCAATTGTTCACCAAACGATGTGGAATATGTTTCGTTAGTACCTGTTAAATAATAGACAGTACTCAACAATAACGCAACAGATGCCGCTGCTGCAAACATCCAATTTGGAATGAGTTTCTTAACTTTTTTATGATTTGTTTTTTGACGAATTTTATCGAACACTTCCTTTTTATTAAAGTTAGGTGCATTAAAATTCTGTGTAGCTTCGATAATTTTTTGATACTCTTTATATTCAGTAGTTTTCTTAAAGGAAACCAACTCTTCGGTAGTCAAATCATTATTTAACCAACGAGATAAAAATGTATCGTCTGTATGTTCGTTTTTCATTTTTTATTCCTTTGTAAGTATAACAGTTTGATTACCATATACCCTACTTTTTTATATTAAGTTATATGTTTCCTACTTTTTCTCTAAGTTGTTTTAATGCCAAATGCATTCTTTTTTCAACTGCTTTTACAGAGATAGAAAGCATTTCTGCTATTTCTTTATATGTTTTTTTATCTATTCTGTTTAACAAGAACACTTCCCTTTGTCCGTCTTTTAAATCCCCAATGGCATTTTGAAGCGTATCCATAAACTGCTTTTCTTCCATTAAAAACTCAGGGCTTTCATTTGTAGACTCTTTCCCTCCAATTAAATTATAGTTCAACACCACTTTTTTATGTGCAACTTGATTTAAAAAAAGATTGTTAGTTACTGTAAATAGAAAAGACTTTGCTTTTTCGAATATAATTTTAGCGCAATTGTTCCACATTTTAATAAATGCTTCTTGCACTAAATCTTCGGATTGTGCTGAGTTTCCTGATTTATAAAAAGCAAAATTATATAGCGATTTAGAATGCTCTGAATACAATTCTTCAAATACACTAGACTCACAAACTGATTTTTTTTCTGACATGAAACCCTTATTATTCCTCAAAAATAGAAGATTTTTTTATTTTTTTAGATTTTTTGGTAGGGTATTCTTTTAATTGGCTGTTTTACTAGTGAACATTAAAAAATAATATGTCATGAAAGTATTTGTAAAAAGATTAATTGCCCTAACAATAATAGTAAGTTCTATGATTTCTTGTCAAGAGTCTACTACTGAAGATGTAGCACTGTTTGAAGCAGAAACCACTCTTAATAAAGAAGAAGTATTAAGCTTAGTTGAATCTGTTATTGTAGATTACCCACTTACAGGAATCACAAATAATTCAACAACTACAACCATAAATAATGATTTTGATATGGAAGATTATGCAGAGGCTACAAACAGACCTCAACTAAATTTTCCTTTTGACATTACTGTTGATGGAGAAGTTATCACTGTAAATGATATGAAACAGTTAAAAGAGTTGATTAAAAGACATAGAGGTAAAAAAAGACCTGAATTTGTTTTTCCTATTTCCGTTGAATTAGAAGATGGTAGTCCACAAGAGATTGCAGATAAAGAAGCGCTAAGAGCATATTTAGACTCTTTAGATGAAGGTGTAAAGCCAGTATTTGTTTTTCCTTTATCGATCTTAGTAAATGGATCTACCATAGAAGTTTCTGATGAGAATGAATTAAAAGCGGTAATGGGTAAACCCGCAAAAGGAAGAAGACCTCATTTGGTATTTCCTTTGTCTGTTGTTTTAGATAATGGAAGTACGCAAGAGATTGCAGACAAAGACGAATTTAAAGCGTATTTAGACACATTGGCTGACGGCGTTAAACCTGTATTTGTTTTTCCAATTTCTATTGAAAAAAACGGTGAAACTATTGTTGTAAACACCCAAGAAGAGTTTGATGCTTTGGTTAAAAAACCAAAAAAAGGAAAAAGACCTGAGTTTGTTTTTCCAATCTCCGTAACCTTAAGTGATGGAACAACACAAGAAATTGCAGATCAAGACGCATTAAAAGCATATCACCAAAGTTTAGACAAAGGGGTGAGATCTGTGTATGTTTTCCCTTTATCAATAATTAAAGATGGTGAAACAATTGTAATTAACAGTCAAGAAGAATTAGACGCTTTGTGCGGAAAATAATATTAAAAAAGCACTGAAAAAGAAATTTATTATAAGTTGGTTTGGTTATTTGATAAGATGCGAGTTAATTAATTATTGCTCGCATCTTTCTTTTTATTAGTTTTGCTAAATAACAAACTCATATATGGAACTATTAAAAAATCACCCAACAGAACTTTTAATTCTATTATTTTTAATTGTAACCTTTTTACAATCTGGTATTGATAAAATTACCGACTGGAAAGGGAATTTATCATTTATAAAAGGGCACTTTTCAAACTCTCCCCTAAAAAATACTGTTCCTTTATTATTAGCAATCATTTTAATCGTAGAAATTTTTGCTAGTGTATTTATGATTTTTGGAATGTATCAACTAGCAACTGATGGAACAACAACATATGCCCTTCTCGGAGTAGAATTATGTGCCATCACTTTGATCTTTTTATTAATTGGTCAGAGATTGGCAAAAGATTATGCCGGCGCAATGACATTAGCAGTTTATTTTGCTACAACCATTTTTGGCGTTTACCTATTAAGTAAATAAGAAGTATAAGTATTATTTATTAATGTAGTTGTTTTAAATAAGTGTTCCCTATTTAAAAGGCTTTAAATAACGCCTTTTAAGAGACTTATTAGAACACCCTTACAAAGTAGTTGTTTTCTGGTTTATTTCTAATACAATCACTGTTTAAATGATTTTTTAGGTGTTTTTAATCACATAAATAAGTGATGAATACTCAGAAGTCGTTTTTGCTTTTAAATTTGAAAGGAACCCAATATAAAACGCTTTTAAAAACTTATTCCTTCCAGACTTATATTTTTCACTTAGCATTGAAACATAGTATGAATCAAATTTCATAGGAATGGTTTTTTCTACTTTCATAAAAACCTGAGAAAATAACTTTCGTATAGATTCTTGAGAAAAATGCCAAAGATGTCTAGGTACATCAAAAGCAGCCCAATATTCTTTGTAGTAATTTGCATCAAAACTATTATAATTAGGAACTGCAATTATTAAAACACCTTTTGGTTTTAGTTTTGATTTTAAAATTTCAATATATTCTAATAAATTTTCTACATGTTCTAACACATGCCATAAAGTGATCACGTCAAAATTTTCTTCCTTTAACAATGTCAAATCAGTTACTGATTTTACACCGTTACTTTCAGAGATTATTCTTGCCTCTTTGCTTGGCTCCACTCCAAAAACATTCCATCCTTTAATCTTACATGTTGCTAAAAAATCTCCTGTTCCAGCACCGATGTCTAACAGTTTTTTATCTGGCGCATCAAAAGAATTTATCAGGGTCAATTTTTTCTGCAGTGTGTATTTTCTCACCCCTTGGTACAACTTATCAAATACACTTTTATTTGCGTTCGAATGAGAAATATAATCTTCGCTTTTGTAATAATTATCTAAATCAGAAGGAACAGGAAGTGTTACCATCATCTGATATGTTGGATTCATCAACAACTCATAAGACTCCTTAGAAACTGTATAATCAATACAACTCATTAACGGGACTAATTCTTTATAAAGGTCTTTTTCTTTTTTCATTTTTGTAGCAAAAAATATTATGTTCCACATGGAACGTTTGCATTTATCTTCCCATATAAACCAGCAATACAGAAATATCGCTTGGCTTTACCCCACTTATTCTACTGGCTTGTGAAATAGATATTGGCTTAATCTTATTCAATTTTTCTCTAGCCTCAAACGATATAGACTGAACCTTGCTATAATCAAAGTTAGAAGGAATAGAAACATTCTCCAAACGGTTCAACTTATCTGCATTGTTCTTCTCTTTTTCAATATAACCTGAATATTTCAAATGAATTTCGGCTTGTTCAATAATCTCAGCATCAATAGCATTCTCAGTCACAAAAGCAGACAAGCCAGGAATCACTAACAAGTCATCAAAACATAATTGAGGTCGTGTGGCAATTTTAAAAAGCTTCATGGACTGGGTCACTAAGGCCAATTTTTTACTTTTTAACACTGGATTTATTTCCTCTTTCCGAACACTAAATTTATTCAAGAAATCAATTAATAATGCCGTTTTTTCCTTTTTCTGTACTACGCGATCCATACGATCCTTAGAAGCCAACCCAATTTCAAAAGATCGAGGAGTTAACCTTAAATCCGCATTATCTTGCCTTAACAAAGTTCTGTACTCTGCTCTAGAT
>Ga0105356_10002712_pt1 | contig 17579 bp, 18 predicted proteins | sample GOMGulsemesocosm_3_FD_83502 | JGI IMG/M metagenome (GOLD analysis project Ga0105356, IMG submission 83502) | Methane-oxidizing microbial communities from mesocosms in the Gulf of Mexico - GOM9D Gulf of Mexico | ecosystem: Environmental > Aquatic > Marine > Cold seeps | place: Gulf of Mexico...
AAATTCTACTAATTTAGAATCTTCAACAGGATCAATTCCTTCTTCGTAATTGTGCCAGTTAAAATCTTTAAGAAATTGTTCTGGATTTACTTGAGTTTCAGTTACTACTGGAGTTGTAGCTTCTACTTCAACTGCTTTTTCTTTATTTTCAGCCATTGCTGATTAAAATTTGTATTCTGTATGTCTACGGAAGAATTAAGCAAATAACACACAGAAGTGTTATAAAATGTTCTTTTTTATTCCTTTTATCTTTCCGACTATTTGCTAAAAGGAGTGCAAAAGTACATATATAAAACTAAAATGCCTAATTTAAATCTAAGAGAATCCTTAATTTAAAGTCTTGAAAATGAAATAGCTATTCTCGTTTTTTTAAAACCTTAGATACCAATTCCAGTATGGTATCGAATTGTGCTTCCCGACTCAAGTTAGAATTATCAATTTCGATAGCATCATCTGCTTTAATCAAAGGGGAATCTTTACGGTTAGAATCCATATAATCACGTTCTACAACATTGTGTAGTACATCCTCAAACACCACAGAATCACCCTTGTTTATAAGTTCATCAAAACGACGTTGGGCTCTAATATTTGCCGAGGCGGTCATAAATAACTTTAATTCTGCCTCCGGGAATACAACGGTTCCAATATCACGTCCATCCATGACTACGCCTTTATTCAAGCCCATTTCCTGTTGCTGTTTCACCAACTGCTGTCTCACTTGGGAAACCGCAGAAATAGTACTTACATAACCAGAGACTTCTAAGCTTCGAATTTCCTTTTCAACATTGACACCATTTAAATACATTTCGGCAAAACCTAAGGCCTCATTAAATTTAAAGCTTAATGCAATTTGATCCAATTGCATTATCAAATCATCGGCCTTAAAATTTTCAGATGAAATATAGTCATTTTGCATCGCATAGAGTGTTACAGCTCTATACATCGCACCGGTATCCACATATATATAATTCAACTTTTTCGCCAACTGTTTGGCGATGGTACTTTTTCCTGTTGATGAAAATCCGTCTATTGCTATGGTAATATTTTGCATTATTGTAAATCTATTTGTAAGCCAAAAAAACTGGCATTTGAAGCACTTGTATATCGTGCATGTGTATAACTAAATCTCATTTTTCTCAGTTTCACTCCTATTCCAAATGATAATCCTGAAAAATTACGCTGTTCTAGAATTCGAAGTTCTTCTGCTCTTCTAAAACTATAACCTAATCTAATATTAAAACCGCTATCTGGAAATAATTCTGCTCCTAAAATTAAATGCCGCATGGTATTATTTAAAAATCCAACTTTCTCGGCGGTTTGGTTGCCGTCTAAATCTCCAATAACTCTTGCCGGATTCGACCTTCCTATAGGCCATTTTTGCAGATTCTCAAGGGTCACATGCCAACGTAATGGAATATGTTCTAGTGTTTGAGACATTCCAAAATCAATTTCAAAAGGCAAGGGTTCATTTAATCCAGCATAGGTTGTTATTTGTGAGCCAACATTTCTTACAGAAATCGCTGCGTTAAAGTCTAAATTTTCATCGATATATAACAACCCGAAATCGGCAGCAACTCCTAGAGAGCTATACTGTTCTAATTTTGAAGTTATGAGCTTTAAATTCGCCCCAACATAAAAACTGGAATACCCAATTTGCAAGGCATACCCCATAGAAAGTGCTGCTTCACTTCCGGTGAACTCCCCTGTTGACACACCGTTTTCATCATATCCATCGAAACTACCATAATTAATATAGGTTATTCCAATATGTAATGTTTGAGTGTGCCTATCTATAGTATAAGCATATGCAGCGGTACCATAACCAATGCCTCCTAAATAATTGACATAATTTAAGGCCAGTTGGTTATCCATTTCTACATTGATGGTTGCAGGATTGTATAAGCCCTGAGTCACATCGTAGTCCACATTAGTAATAACCTTACCTCCTAAAGCCGCTTGACGCGGAGAGGAAATTAAGTTTAAGAATTGATAGGTGGCCTCACCTCCAACTTGTGAAAACGAAAATGTAACAACACATAAAAAGAATATTGAGGTAATTGTCCTTTTCATAAAGCAACAAAGTAACTAAATCTATCTTAAAACGATTGTATGAATAATTTATTTTTGAAGACTAAAAAAAACCCCGATATTATCGGGGTTCCCTTTTACTATAATTTCTTAGCTTTTTTTACTTTTTGATCGGTGACAGCGATATCAATAACCTCACTCATATCTGTAACATAATGAAATGTCAAGCCTTTGAGATACTCTGCTTTAATTTCATCTATATCACTTTTGTTTTCTTGACACAGTAAAATATCCTTAATTCTAGCGCGCTTTGCCGCGAGTATCTTTTCCTTTATACCTCCAACTGGAAGCACCTTTCCTCTTAGGGTAATCTCTCCAGTCATCGCTAAACTTTTCTTTATTTTACGCTGTGTAAATAAAGACACTAATGAAGTTAGCATCGTGACTCCTGCACTTGGGCCATCCTTTGGTGTTGCGCCTTCTGGAACATGAATATGTACATTGTATTTATCGAACACTTCAGGGTTTATACCAAAGATATCTGCGTTGGCTTTGATATACTCCATAGCGATAGTTGCAGACTCCTTCATTACTTTACCTAAATTCCCAGTAATGGTCATGCTTCCTTTTCCCTTGGACAAAATAGATTCAATAAACAAAATATCCCCTCCAACACGAGTCCATGCCAATCCAGTTACAACGCCAGCTACATTATTATTTTCATACTTATCACGCTCAAGTTTTGGGCTTCCTAGAACCTCTACAACGTCAGAATTAGATACTTTTATATTGTAATCTTCTTCCATCGCAATATTTTTGGCTGAATATCTCACCATTTTTGCGATTTGCTTTTCCAGACCACGAACCCCGGATTCACGTGTATATCCTTCGACTATTTTCTCGAGTTGAGGCTTGGCTATCTTTAAATGTTTCTCTGTTAAGCCATGTTCCTCCAATTGCTTTGGCAATAGATGTCTTTTTCCAATTTCTACCTTTTCTTCAATGGTATAACCAGATACATTAATAATCTCCATTCTATCACGAAGCGCAGGTTGAATGGTCGCTAAACTATTAGAGGTTGCGATAAACATCACCTTGGATAAATCATAACCCATTTCTAAAAAGTTGTCATAAAACTCCGCATTCTGTTCTGGATCTAAAACCTCCAACATCGCCGAAGACGGGTCCCCTTGATTAGAATTTGACAATTTATCAATTTCATCAAGTACAAATACAGGGTTAGAGGTTCCAGCCTTTTTCAAGCTTTGCAAAATACGTCCTGGCATGGCACCAATATACGTTTTACGATGCCCTCTAATTTCGGCCTCATCACGTAAACCACCTAGTGACATACGAACGTATTCTCTACCTAATGCTTCTGCAATTGATTTTCCCAAAGATGTTTTACCAACTCCCGGAGGGCCATATAAACATAGTATTGGAGATTTCATGTCGTTTCTAAGCTTGAGAACCGCCAAATATTCAATAATACGTTGTTTTACATCGTCCAATCCATAATGATCGCGATCTAAAATTTTCTTTGCACGCTTGAGATCGAAGATATCATTGCTATAGTCTTCCCATGGTAATTCCAAAAATAAATCCAAATAATTGCGCTGAATAGAATACTCGGCAACTTGAGGGTTCATACGTTGTAATTTCCCAATTTCCTTTTCGAAATGCTTAGCCACTTTTTCACTCCAAACTTTGTCTTTAGCACGCGTTTTCATCTCCTCAACTTCCTCTTCATAACTCACTCCACCGAGTTCTTCCTGAATGGTTTTCATTTGTTGATGTAGAAAATATTCCCGTTGCTGTTGGTTCATATCGCTTTGAACCTTAGACTGGATGTCATTTTTAAGTTCCAACTTCTGAAACTCAACATTCATATATTTAAGTGTCGCTAATGCGCGTTCTTGTAAATCGTTAGTTTCTAATAGGGCTTGTTTTTCTTCAACACTAAGATTCATGTTCGAAGACACAAAATTTATTAAGAACGAATTACTCTCAATATTCTTTATTGCGAAAGAGGCCTCGCTAGGAATATTAGGACTCTCTTTAATGATTTGTAATGCCAGTTCTTTAATCGACTCAATTATTGCAGTGAACTCTTTGGTTGTCGTATCCGAATCTGTTTCAGGAAACTCACGCACAGTGGCGTTCATATAAGGTTCTTCGGTGATAACTTCAGCAACCTTAAATCGTTTTTTTCCCTGTATTATAACCGTAGTATTCCCATCGGGCATTTTAAGCACTCTTAAAATTCTTGCCACCGTTCCCGTTTCATGAACATCTTTTGCGGTAGGATTTTCAACGGTTTCATCTTTTTGAGAAACAACCCCAATGACTTTACTGCCTTTATTGGCGTCATCAATGAGCTTAATAGATTTATCTCTTCCTGCGGTAATAGGAATCACTACTCCTGGGAATAAAACCGTATTACGAAGTGATAATATTGGTAATGTTTCCGGTAAGGATTCATTATTAATTTCTTTTTCATCTTCAGTGGTCATTAAGGGAATCAATTCTGAATTCTCATCAAACTCTTGAAATGACAAACTGTCAAGATCTGTAAATTTAGACTTAGCCATAGTATTTTTAGGTCATTCTGTCATTAAAACAGAATTATTATCTTATTATATTTTATTTAAAACTAATCTTTACTTTTAAAAACCAGTAACTTAGTGGGGGTTTAAAGTAATTATTACATCCTTAAGGTCAATTGTTATGCCATAATAATATTGGCTTTCTTAAATAAAATATTTTTTTTTCATTAAAACTGTAACAGTTATTTATTATTGCACTCTTTCATATAAACAATTTGTTTGTTGACCATAACTGACCATAATATCGAACAACTTATAAAGCTGTGTATCTCTGGAAACCAATTTGCGCAATTGGAGATCTATAACAGATACTACAAAGCTATGTATAATACGGCATTTAGAATCGTAAAAGATTCTTTTGAAGCTGAAGACATCATGCAAGATTCCTTTTTAACGGCTTTTACAAAGCTAGAGAGTCTTAAAGAAACGGTGACCTTTGGATCCTGGTTAAAGCGAATTGTAATTAACAACAGTATTTATCACTATAAAAAAAGTAATAAATACAGTGAAGTTCCTTTAGATGATGTATTGTACAGGGTTGAAGATCCGGAAGGTATCTCGAGTGATTATGAGTTTACAAGCTTAAAAGCAAAACAAGTTTTGGAAACCATGAAAACACTTAAAGATAACTATCGCGTATCGCTTACGTTGCACCTTATTGAAGGGTATGACTATGAAGAAATAAGTGAAATTATGAATATAACTTATGCCAACTGTCGGACCACTATTTCGAGGGCTAAAGAGCATTTAAGACAAAAACTACAGCTAATAGCTGAATATTAAAACTTTAGATTATGAGTGAAAATAATTTAAATACACTATTTAAAAATCTCAATGCAGATTTTAACACTGAAGAACCGAATTTGGGGCACCAAAATCGCTTTTTAGAAAAGTTAAATAGTCAAAACACAAAAAAAGAGATTCCTAATAAATCCTCTAAATCGCTAAGAAGGTTATGGAGACCTTTAACAGGAATTGCTGCATCAATAGCATTGCTAATTACCGTATTTATAGGTATACAAAATGATAGTACACCTAAAGGTCTGGCGAGTATTTCTCCGGAAATGGCAACCACCCAGGATTTCTTTACAAATACCATTACTAGTGAACTTGAAAAACTAAACAGTGAAGAATCACCAGAATTTCAAAATTTAATTGTGGATGCCTTATTTCAAATTAAAATATTAGAAGAAAACTATAAGGAATTAACCGTAGACCTTAAGGAAAGTGGCGATGATAAGCGTGTTATTTATGCTATGATTTCAAACTTTCAAAACCGAATAGATTTACTACAAAATGTAGTAGAACAAATTGATAATTTAAAACAACAAAAACCTGAACAAAATGAAAACAGCTCTACTCTATAAAGCTTTAATTACATTTCTATTTATTCCTGCAATAGTCCTAGGAAGCAATGGCAATGATTGGAAAGGAAAGCACACCAAAGAAAAAAAGATTAATAAGGAGTTTACCGTAAATGCTGATGCAACTTTAGAAGTTGATAACAGCTATGGAAACCTCGATATTGTCACTTGGAGTGAAAACCGAATTGTTATTGAAGTTACCATTACCACCAATGGGAATGACTTGGAAAAAGTACAAAAAAAATTAGATCAAATTACTGTTGATTTCAATGGGTCTTCAAACTTAGTTTCTGCAAAGACACGATTTAATAAAAACAAATCGAGGTCATGGTGGAATTGGGGCAGTAATAATGTAAACATGAAAATTAATTATGTTATTAAAATGCCAATCACTAATCATGTTGATTTAAGCAATGATTACGGTAGTATCAATCTTGATAAACTCGAAGGCCGTGCCTCCATTAATTGTGATTATGGAAAAATAACCACCAAGGAATTAATGGCCGATAATAATATCATAAACTTTGATTATACCAACAACAGTTATTTTGAATACATTAAAAGTGGAAAGATAAACGCCGATTATAGTGGGTTTACCGTTGGAAAAACTAATGATCTGGATATTAATGCAGATTACTCAAAATCAAAAGTTGAAATGGCTGAAGATGTTAATTACAACTGCGATTACGGTTCATTAATTATCGATAAAGTAAATAGCGTTAGTGGTAATGGTGATTATTTAACCACGCGTATTGGCGATGTCTATAAAAACATTAATATCAAAGCAGATTACGGTTCTTTAAAAATTGATAATATGACTGAAAATGCTGGAGATGTTACTATTGAATCGGATTATATGAAGATTACAATTGGCTATGCTTCAGGGTATAACTTTAACTTTGATCTGAGTTTAGATTATGCCTCTTTAAGAGATAAAGATGGTCTAGAATTCTCAAAGCAAAACATCAAATCTAGCAGTAAATATTATGCTGGTTACCACGGTAAATCAAATTCTGGGAATCACATTAAAATAAATTCTGACTACGGAAGCGTGTCATTAAATAAAAACTAAATCAATCAAAAAACAAACAGCAAGTTTTCAATATCCTGTCTTATAACAAAGACAGGATTGAAAACCAACAACACAATTAAACTTAAACTCATGAAAAAATCAATATTATTATTAGCCGCTATTATGTTTGCATCCGTATCTCACGCACAATGGTGGGGTGGAAAAAAAGTTAAAGGTAATGGTAACATGACAACTATAACCCGAACAACTGGAGACTATGACGGCATTAAATGTGCAGGATCCATGGATTATATTCTCGTTGCTGGAACCGAAGGAAACATAAAGCTCGAAGGGGAAGAAAATCTTTTAAAACATATTGTTACAGAAGTCAAAGGTGGTGATCTCATCGTCAAGGTTGAAAAAGGAATCAACCTAAGTACAAGCTGGAATAAAACGATAAAAATCACTATTCCTTTTAAGGATATCTCTAAGGTATCATTAGCAGGATCTGGAGATTTATGGAATGAAGATAAAATCACCGCTTCCGATTTCGATCTTTCTTTAGCGGGATCTGGAGATGTGATCATAAATATTGAAGCTTCGTCTATAGAAGGAAGTTTAGCGGGATCTGGAGATCTTACAATTAAAGGAAACACCAATGATTTAACATTAAAATTAGCTGGTTCTGGAGATATTCACGGGTTTGGTTTACAAGCAAACCACAGCACTGTATCTGTTGCAGGATCAGGAGATATTCAGGTGGTGAGTAACCAAAGCTTAAAAGCGCGTGTATCAGGATCTGGAGACATTGAATATAAAGGAAATCCAACTAAGGAAGATACCAAGGTTTCAGGATCTGGAAGTATTAGTAACTAGATTAACATCTAATTTATATAAAACTAAAAGCCACGCATTGCGTGGCTTTTAGTTTTATAATTAAATTTCAAAATAATTTTAGGAAGCTGAAACGGTTTGCTTTGGAACCCTGTAAAGCAATATTACCCCTCCAATAAAAAATACAATTAAAAACAAAATAGAATAACGCATACTACCCGTTAATTGTGCTATTAAACCATACATAAATGTACCTATGATGATCCCTATTTTCTCAGTGACGTCATAAAAGCTAAAAAAGGAAGTTGTATCTGTAGTCTCTGGTAAAAATTTTGAATATGTCGATCTTGATAAGGCTTGTATTCCTCCCATTACCAATCCAACACAGGCTGCCGCAATATAAAAGTCGGTTGGTGTAATTAAAAAATAAGCATAAACACAGATCACAGCCCAAACACAATTTACAACGATAAGCGTAATAATATTACCGTATTTCTTTGACATTTTTGCGGTAAACATAGCTCCAAAAACGGCGACGAGTTGAATTACCAAAATACTTATAATTAAACCCATAGTACGTTCGCTATCACTTCCCCAGGCAATCTCTTCCTCTCCAAAATATGTAGCGATAAGCATTACGGTTTGTACAGCCATACTATATACAAAAAAAGCAATCAAATATTTCTTCAACCTTAGTTCATTTCCTAATTGTTTCCATACAAGTTTTAATTCCTTAAACCCATTGAGAATAACATTTTTTGTAACCTTAGCACCATTTTTTGAACCTTTAGGCAAATAGTAAAAGGTGTATTGACTAAAAATAATCCACCAAATCCCTACGGTTAAAAACGAATATTTCATCGCTATAATTTCCGCCGCTTCTCCTTCTCCCCCTGTAATTCCAAAAAAATCAGGTTTCATTACCATTGCTAAATTAAATAACAACAACAACACACTCCCAACATAGCCAATAGAAAAGCCTTTGGCACTAATGGCATCCTGCTGTTCAGGAAAAGCAATATCTGGCAAATACGAATTATTAAATGCAAAACTCACCCAAAATCCGACGAGGCCGAAAAAATAACAGAGTAAACTCAGGTAGATATGTTCCAGAGTAAACCAGTACAGTCCAATACATGATAGGCCTCCCAAATAACAAAAGAACTTCAAGAATACTTTCTTATTTCCAATATAATCGGCTATTCCAGAAAGCAATGGTGTTATTATTGAAATAAACACAAAAGCCGCAGAAGTCACATAACTAATTAAAGGCGCTCTTTCAATGGTCCCTCCAAAAATTTCAACGGTATCAATTTCAGAGGCCCTAAATAATGCACCATAAAAAATAGGGAAAATTGCAGAAGAAATAACCAATGAATATACTGAATTTGCCCAATCGTAAAATGCCCAGGCGTTCAATAATTTTTTACTTCCTTTTTCTAATTGAATCATTTAAAATAAGTTTATCACTGTTTAAATTTGATACTGTTTTCAAGTTTTTTCACACCATTAGGTTTATAATTTGATCTTTCAAGGCATAAAAAAACTGCCCATTTCTGAGCAGCTTCTAAAGTAAACATTTATTTTTTACTAAAAATTATTTTTTATTCTCTAAAAGAGGTCACCCCAAATTTCTTTGCTTCTTCTTTTGCTCCTGGAGCCCATTTAGTCAAATTCGCAATTCTAGTATCATGGGATGGATGTGTACTTAAAAACTCAGGAGACCCTTGTCCTCCACTATTAGCTTTCATACGTTTCCATAAGCCTGCGGCTTCCTCTGGGTTGTAACCCGCTATGGCCATCAAGCGCAATCCAATCTCATCAGCCTGAGTTTCATGACTTCTACTAAAAGGGAGCATCCCTCCTAATGTAGTGACAATACCATAGGATTGATTGAAAATACTAACTGTTTTCTCATCCTTAATGGCGGCATTTCCAGCAAAAGCTAAGCCCTGTTGAATCATGCTCGCACTCATCCGTTGCTGTCCGTGATTTGCCAAAGCATGAGCTACTTCATGCCCCATAATTGCCGCGACACCAGTCTCTCCCCCCGCTATAGGAAGAATCCCTGTATAAAACACAATTTTTCCTCCAGGCATACACCAGGCATTAACCATTTCATCCTTTACCAAAGTGTACTCCCATTTATAATCTTTTAAATAGCCCTGTTGACCATTAGCATCTAGCCATCTTTCGGCAGCCACAGCAATGCGCTGCCCTACCCTGGATATCATTTCTGCATCCGTTGTTCCATTGATAACATCGTGTTCTGTTAAAAACTGATCATATTGAGCAAAGGCCGTTGGGAATAATTGCGAATTAGGAACAAAGGCCATGGTTTTCTTTCCAGTAAAGGGATTCGTCGCACAGGACAGGAGTAAAAAAATGACTCCGTATATGACATGTGTTTTCTTAAATTTCATTTTGTTTAAGCTGTTTTTATTTAATTTAAAATTACAAAAACCCTTACAAATACCTACATGAAAATTAAAATATTATCAATGATATGTTTTTAATTTTTCACCGACTATTACTAGAAATAACTTAATTTTATTCCATGATGAAACGTTTAATTCTTTTTATGACTCTATTTGGCTTATATAGCTGCAATTCAAATGCACAAAAAGCAAATGAAAAAACATATAAAGTCATAAAGACGGATTCCGAATGGAAGGCACAACTCAGTGATATTTCGTATTTTGTATTGAGACAAGCTGGAACAGAACGCGCCTTCTCGAGTGTACTTAATGATAATCATGAAGCTGGGACTTATAATTGTGCCGCCTGCAACACGCCTTTATTTCTAAGTAAACACAAATATGACTCGGGCTCGGGATGGCCAAGTTTTGATCGCGAAATTAAAGGAAATGTAGCATATTCAGTCGATTATAAACTCGGTTATGGGCGTTCTGAAGAGCATTGCGCTACCTGCGGCGGGCATTTAGGGCATGTTTTTGATGATGGCCCTAAAGAAACCACAGGTAATCGCCATTGTATTAATGGGGCTGCACTAAAATTTATACAAAAAAAAGATGAGTGATTTTAAAATAAACAAATCGGATGAAGAATGGCGTAACCAACTCTCAGAAGAACAGTTTAGAGTATTAAGAGACAAAGGTACTGAGCGCCCAAATACGGGAGACTATAATATACATTTCGAAAAAGGAGCTTATCACTGCGCCGCTTGTAATCAACAGCTGTTCGAAAGTCACACCAAATTTGATGCGCATTGTGGATGGCCAAGTTTTGATGAAGCCATTGAAGGAAGTGTCAAAAACATCTTAGATAAATCTCATGGCATGCTTCGCACAGAAGTCGTTTGTAACAATTGTGGCGGGCATCTTGGACATGTTTTTAACGACGGCCCTACCGAAACTGGACAACGATACTGTATAAATTCGGTGAGCTTGGATTTTAATAAATAATAGTTCTATAAAAACATCTTATCCTTTTTGGGACATATCCGATTTGAAATCGATTATCTTTAGTTCATGCAAAATTCTTATTTAACCAGTATTTTCAAGCAATTTGAGTATTACAAAATGTTGGGCGAGAAAACATTTGATCAGCTCACAGATGATGACATTCATTGGACTTTTAACGATCAAAGCAATAGCGTCTCTATTATTGTGAATCACTGTGTGGGAAATATGCTGTCGCGCTGGACAAATTTTTTAACAGAAGACGGAGAGAAATCCTGGCGTCATCGGGATCGGGAATTTGAAGATACTTACAAAAACAAGGTGGAACTTATGTCAGCTTGGGAGACTGGATGGGACTGTGTGTTTCAAGCCATAGATCCTTTAGTTGAAGATGATTTAGAGCGTATTGTTTATATTCGTAATCAAGGGCATACGGTTACCGAAGCTATCAATAGACAACTTGCTCATTATGCCTACCATATTGGACAACTTGTGTTTTTAGGTAAAATGATTACAGACCAAAAATGGAAATCCTTATCCGTACCTAAGGGGAAATCGGCTAGTTATAATACAGAAAAGTTTAGCAAAGCGAGAGGGAGACGACATTTTACTGATGATCTATAATCCTATAATCTCAAGTTTAATCCTAAAACTTTAACAATTTACAGACTAAAACTCTTTTTAATTCGACTTTTGTAATTTGTCATTTTCAATTTTATTAAACGACTTCGATTTTGTAAATTCGTAGCTTCAAAATAAGACATAAAATTATTCCCATGAGTAAATACGATATTATAGTTCTTGGAAGTGGTCCTGGAGGTTACGTTACTGCTATTAGAGCGTCACAATTAGGATTTAAAACGGCAATTGTTGAAAAGGAAAACCTTGGTGGTGTATGTTTAAATTGGGGTTGTATACCAACAAAAGCCTTATTAAAGTCGGCTCAAGTTTTCGAATACCTTAAACATGCAAATGATTATGGGTTATCCGTTGAGGCCTATGACAAAGATTTTGATGCGGTTGTTAAGCGCAGTCGAAATGTTGCTGAAGGCATGAGTAAGGGTGTTCAGTTTTTATTGAAAAAAAATAAAATTGACGTTATTAATGGATACGGGAAAGTAAAAGCTGGTAAAAAAATTGCTGTGACTGCAGCAGATGGTAGTACTAGCGATTACCAAGCCGATCATATTATTATAGCAACTGGTGCTCGTTCTAGAGAATTACCAAGTCTGCCACAAGATGGTAAGAAGGTAATTGGATATCGGGAAGCCATGACTTTAGAGAAACAACCTAAAAAAATGATTGTTGTTGGATCTGGTGCTATAGGCGTAGAATTCGCATATTTTTATAAAGCTATGGGTACTGAAGTAACCATCGTTGAGTTTCTACCTAATGTTGTTCCTGTTGAAGACGAAGATATTTCGAAACAACTGGCGCGTTCATTTAAGAAAAGTGGTATAAAAATCATGACCTCTTCTGAAGTCACCAATGTTGATACTTCTGGAGATATCATTAAGGCTACGGTAAAAACTAAAAAAGGCGAGGAAATTCTGGAAGCTGATATCGTTCTTTCTGCGGTAGGAATTAAATCAAATATAGAAAATATCGGTTTAGAAGACGTAGGTATTGTTGTCGATAGAGATAAAATAATTGTCAATGATTTTTATCAAACAAATCTCCCTGGTTATTATGCCATCGGTGATGTTACTCCTGGTCAAGCATTGGCTCACGTAGCTTCTGCTGAAGGTATTTTATGTGTTGAGAAAATAGCGGGGCAACATGTAGAAGCTTTAGATTACGGTAATATCCCTGGATGTACCTATTGTACACCGGAAATAGCGAGTGTAGGTTTAACCGAGAAACAAGCTAAAGAACAAGGCATAGATATCAAAGTTGGGAAGTTTCCATTCTCAGCATCCGGAAAAGCAAGTGCCGCTGGAAATAAAGACGGTTTTGTTAAAGTTATCTTTGATGCCAAATACGGTGAATGGCTAGGCTGCCATATGATTGGTGCCGGTGTTACCGATATGATTGCAGAAGCTGTTTTAGGACGTAAACTTGAAACTACAGGTCATGAAGTATTAAAAACCGTACACCCTCACCCAACGATGAGTGAAGCGGTTATGGAAGCTGTTGCTGATGCCTATGATGAAGTTATTCATATCTAGGACGCTTAGATCATTAGAAATAAACAAAAAAGTTCCGATACATTCGGAACTTTTTTGTTTATATAGCATTGGTTTTATTAATATATAGCTATTTCCAAGTTTAATTTAGAAAGCTTTGAATAGCCAATTCATAACTCTGTAGACCAAAACCGAGAATGACACCTTTGGCATTTGCAGAGATATATGATTGATGGCGAAATTCTTCTCTGGAAAAGGTATTTGAAATATGCACCTCTATCACCGGGGTTTCTATGGCACTAACGGCATCACCGATCCCTACAGAAGTATGTGTATACGCTGCAGCATTTAATATCACACCGTCATAACTAAAGCCAACTTCATGTAATTTATCAATAAGTTCGCCTTCGATATTAGATTGAAAATAGGAGATCTCAACATCAGAGTATTTGCTCTGGATTTCTTCCAAAAATTCGGTAAAAGATAAACTACCATATATATTAGGCTCTCGTTTGCCTAATAGATTTAAATTAGGCCCATTTATAATGATTAATTTCTTCATGAGGTAAAGGTATCAAAAAATTGAGCATAAAAAAACCGAAGCTTGCCTCCGGTTTTTTATTTTTATTGTCCTTGAATTAAATAATTAGGGCCTATTAAAAACTAAATACACCACCAATTCCCAATCCAGATCCTGCGTTTAAATTTGTGCTTACATCTTCTTTATCCAGATTAGTTACACCTACTATGGCTTGAAGATCAAACAAAAGACTAAAATTATCAGAAATTTCTAATTTATAACCAATACCATAAGATATGCCGAGTTGAAATGATTCTACAAACTCCTTAATATCAGTGCCATCCTGTTCCGCTTTTATTAGGAAACCAGGAGTTAAACCAAAATTAAGATTCCATTTTCGCGTTGAACCAAAATGCCAGTTCGCATTTAAAGGAATATGAATATAATCGAGTGCAACCTCAGAATTAAAGTCACTAGCTTTTGTTCCCATACTGTCATAATTGATACCCGAACGTAAACTCCATCTGTCGTTAAAGAAATAATCTCCTTTTACTCCAAGACTAACTGAAGTCCGTGGATCATATAGATCTATATTATCACCATTAAAAAACGACGAGGAATATTGTACATATGGCGTAGCCTCAATATCTCCTCTTGAGCGCTCTTGAGCGTTTGTATTAAAGATTCCAAACATCCCTACTGTAACAATTAATAAGATTTTTTTCATGTATTTAAAATTTTAGTTTTACATTATCAGCTGCAAATTAATTTAATATATTTAAAACACCTAAGAAAATTCCACCTTATAAATAAGTAATTATATACAAATAAATAAAATTGAATTGATGAAATGGAACAATGCCTTAGCCGATTACAATCACTATTTAAAAATAGAACGCGGACTTTCCGAAAACTCTATTAACAGTTATAAACAGGACCTTAAAAAACTCATTCATTTTCTTGAAGAGCATGACATTATCGTTTCACCAACGGCCATTGACAGCGAATGTATCCAACAATTTATTTATACAGCAGCAAAAGAACTCAACGCGAGAAGTCAATCCCGCCTCATTTCAGGATTGCGTAGTTTTTTCGATTATCTCATCTTTGAGAATTATAGAGAGACAAATCCATTAGACTTAATTGAATCACCAAAAATTGGCCGCAAGATACCAGACACTTTATCTCTCGAAGAAATAGACAAACTCGTAGCTACCATCGATTTGAGCACTCCTCATGGCGAACGCAATCGCGCGATTATTGAAACCCTCTATAGTTGTGGTTTACGCGTGAGTGAGTTGACCAATTTAAAGCTATCCGATTTATTTTTCGAAGAGGGTTTTATCAAGGTGACCGGTAAGGGGGACAAACAGCGATTTGTGCCCATTGGGAAATTAACTCAGAAGTACATTAACCTCTATAAGGAGCGCGTCCGGGTTCATATTCCTCATATTCCAGAGTTTGGGGACACCCTATTTTTAAATAGGCGTGGCAAACAGTTATCACGAGCCATGATTTTTACCATCGTAAAACAACTCGCTGAAAAAGCTGGAATTCATAAAACCATATCTCCCCATACCTTTAGACATTCCTTTGCTACACATTTACTCGAGAATGGAGCCGATTTAAGGGCTATACAGCTCATGCTAGGACATGAAAGCATTACAACTACCGAAATTTACATGCATATCGATAAAAGTCAATTGAGAGCTGTTATGGACAGTTTTCATCCTAGAAGATAAAAAAGCACCCTAAAAAGGATGCTTTCTTAAATATAAATTTATGATTAGAATATTCTTCTAAAACACTATTTCGCAATATTTACCGCTCTTGTTTCTCTAATCACAGTCACCTTTACCTGACCTGGATAGGTCATATCAGTCTGAATTTTTTGAGAGATCTCAAAGGATAAATTTGCAGCATTATCATCGCTGACTTTTTCACTTTCTACAATCACACGTAATTCTCTACCTGCTTGAATGGCATAGGCTTTTTTAACACCATTAAACCCAAAAGCAATATCTTCAAGATCTTTTAATCTTTGGATATATGAATCTAATACCTGACGTCTAGCACCAGGACGAGCTCCTGATATAGCATCACATACCTGAATTACGGGAGATAATAAATATTTCATTTCTATCTCATCATGGTGAGCTCCGATAGCATTACATACCTCTGGTTTTTCTCCATATTTTTCAGCCCATTGCATTCCTAAGATAGCGTGTGGTGTTTCCATATCTGCTTCAGCATCTGGAACCTTACCAATATCGTGTAATAATCCAGCGCGTTTAGCCATTTTAGGATTAAGCCCTAGTTCAGCTGCCATCACACCACAAAGCTTAGCCACCTCTCTAGAGTGCTGCAATAAGTTTTGTCCATAAGACGAACGGTATTTCATACGACCTACTGTTTTTATTAATTCTGGATGTAACCCATGAATTCCTAGATCAATAACCGTACGTTTTCCAACTTCGATTATTTCTTGTTCTATCTGTTTTTTTGTTTTCTTAACAACCTCTTCAATTCGGGCCGGATGAATACGACCATCTGTAACCAATTTATGAAGTGATAAACGCGCGATTTCACGTCTTACAGAATCAAAACAAGATAAAATAATAGCTTCAGGAGTATCATCAACAATAATCTCAACACCAGTTGCGGCTTCTATAGCACGTATATTACGTCCCTCTCTACCAATAATACGTCCTTTAATATCATCAGATTCGATATTGAATACCGACACACAGTTATCGACGGCTTCTTCTGTTCCAATACGTTGTATTGTATTAATAATGATTTTCTTAGCCTCTTGTTGCGCTGTGAGCTTAGCCTCTTCCATTTTGTCTTGAACATAAGACATGGCATCACTCTTGGCCTCCCCTTTTAATGATTCTACCAACTGAGATTTTGCATCCTCGGCTGATAAACCTGAAATGACCTCTAACTGTTGAATTTGACTTTTATGAGCCTTTTCAACTTCATCTTTACGCTTTTCCAAATGATCTAATCGAAAATCGTAATCTTTAATCTTCGTTTCAACATTGGTATTTAGCTTCTTGTTTTTTGACAATTCTGAAGAGATCTGAGATTCTTTGTCTCTAGTGCGCTTTTCGGCTTCAGCCATTTTCTTGTCACGAGATAAAATTACTTTTTCATGCTCTGACTTCAATTCAATAAACCGTTCCTTAGCCTGAAGTATTTTGTCTTTTTTTAGAGCCTCACCTTCATGATTTGCATCTTTTATGATACTTAAAGCATCTCTTTTTGCGCTTTTAACGATCTTAGATGCATTACTCTTCTCCAACGACTTAGCGATAATATATCCAATGACTAAGCCTAATATAATTCCTCCAACAATTAATAAAATTGTGTTCGTATCCATGTTTTGTTAATGTTAATTTAAAAAAAAAGCCCACATCAGTTTTGGTTTTGTATAAACTCCTTAAATACAAGTTTAGGGCTAACAAGTTGATCAAGGATCTGCTCGAGGCAGCACGCTTTTACAACTTCAACTCACCCTTTTTAAAGAATTAACGTTGAGTTTATCAAAAAAAATAACTAATGCAGGCAGTAACCTTATATACTTAAAAGAACTTAAGAGTTTAAATACTCTTTTAAAAGTTGATCCATAGCATTTAGCTTATGTTCAACTTCTTCACTTAAA